>Ga0172375_10000219_pt1 | contig 90058 bp, 87 predicted proteins | sample LakKiv1m_FD_114537 | JGI IMG/M metagenome (GOLD analysis project Ga0172375, IMG submission 114537) | Freshwater microbial communities from Kabuno Bay, South-Kivu, Congo - kab_092012_11.1m | ecosystem: Environmental > Aquatic > Freshwater > Lake | place: Democratic Republic of the Congo... | reverse complement strand
GAGTTAGGTCGCCCCTCGTAATGCTAGAGACGCAGTGGCATTATGAGAGGCCGGATCGTCGTGCTGGCCAGAGCAGATTACTCTATCATTGCTCTTCCGACGACCAGTAAGATCCATCATTTTTCCGGGACGCCCGTCCCAACTGCGTGGTTCTTTTCAGGAGGATATGTTCACGTTCAATAACCTCATGGAGGGTCAATGACGCGAGCAGCATCTGCCTTCGCCCTTTCGAGACTCAAAATCTCGCGATAACTGCGAAGGCAGCCTTTCAAAAAAACTGAATAGATAAGGCTTCATCAAACGCGCAAAAACAGCGCGAACGAAAAAGGCGTCGCCTACGGCGACTCCGGTTCTGCGTCACGCGCAGCCCATGAGACATGGCTCATCCATGCAACACGTTGGGGCGCCCTGACAAAGACTGATTTAAAGGCCACCTGCACAGGCACTAAGCAAGGGGCCTTTTTTATTTATGCTATCACTCCGCCGCCGAGCATTTCTCTTTTTTGACTATAGAAAACCGCGCTTTGGCCAGGCGTAATCGCTCGCTGAGGCTTTTCAAAAGTTACAAGTAATTTTTGCTCTGACAAAAAACGAATAACGGCTTCCGCCGATTCGCATCGGTATCTGATTTTTACAAAACACCTTAAAGGAAATTTCGGCGATTGCCCGCTTAGCCAATTGAGTTTTTCAACTTGCATTTCTTTCCGCAACAAATCTTTTTCATTATTGCTTACGTATAAAATATTTTTCTTAACGTCTTTCCTCACCAGATAGAACGGCCCCGGACCGCCGATATTAACCCGCTGGCCGATTGTGTAGAGAGGCAGACCTTGGTGCTGGCCGAGCTCATAACCGGTCGAACCGATGATTTTTCCCGGCTTCATTTTCAAGTATTTTTTTAAAAATTGCTGATAGTCGTCGATAAAACAAATATCAAAAGACTCGCCTTGTCGATAAGGCAGGCGCCACTTTAAAGCCAGATCATAAGCTTCTTTTTTTAGATGATCCCCTAACGGGAAGATTATCCTGCCCAGTTGCCGCTGTTTTAAGCCGACCAAAAAATATGATTGGTCTTTTTTATCATCCTTAGCCGCAAAAATCCGACCAACCGATTTTCCGTTTTTAATCGTCATCTTAAGTTCCGAGTAATGGCCAGTAGCCATATAGTCTGCCCCCAATTTCAACGCCCGCTTTAAAAATAGTCCGAACTTAATTTGAGGATTGCAAACCACGCAGGGATTTGGTGTCCGACCGGCTTTAAGCTCCCGCAAAAAATAGTCAACAACTTTTTTCTTAAATTCTTTGGCCACGCCAAAAACATAGAAGGGAATCTCCAGCTTAGCGGCCACTAATCTTGCCGCCGCCTCGGCCGACGCCGAACAGCAGCCGTTTTCCCGGTGCCCGTCTTCGCTCCAAAAACGCATAAAAGCGCCGACCACGTTATAGCCTTCTTGCTTTAGCAGTGCCGCCGCCACGCTTGAGTCTACCCCGCCCGACAATCCCACAAAAACTTTTTTGCCGGTCTTGTTTAACTGCCTGGCTAAGCGCCGGGGGTATTTTTTTGGAGAAAACTTCGAAAAGACTCCCTCTTCTTTGTCCTTTTGCATACAATAGTTCTACCGCACAACTTATCTCTTGGCAAATTCCAAAAATCGTAGTATAAAGTAAACAAGTGCTTAAACGGCATTTTTTAATTAATAACTAAGCCTTAAAAACATGTTTGCTTATAACGAACTCAAACCAGGAACTATTTTTATCCTGGATGGCGAGCCGTATCAAGTCTTGGAGTTTGGTTTTATGCGGATGCAACAGCGCAAGCCGGTAGCTCAAACTAAAATCAAAAACTTGATTACCGGTAAAGTGCTTAATCGTAATTTTCAGCACACAGACAGTTTCCAAGAAGCCGAGATTAATTATAAAAAAGTTAAGTTTTTGTATTCTCATCGCGATAAATTCGTTTTTTGCGACCCCAAAAATCCTTCGGCTAGATTTGAGTTGCCAGAAGAATCTATCAGCGATAAAACGAAATTTTTAAAACCAAATTCCGAAGTAGAGGTAGTTGATTTTGAAGATAAAATTATTTCGGTTAATCTGCCGATCAAGATGCAATTTAAGGTTATCGAAGCGCCGCCATCAATCAAAGGGAACACAGCTCAAGGCGGGAATAAGGCGGTTAAAATTGAAACGGGTGCGATGATTGCCGCCCCGCTGTTTGTTGAAGAGGGCGACGTGATTGAAGTTAATACCCAAACCGGCGAATACACCGGCCGGGTCTAACAATTTTATTCAAAAATAAAAAACCCTTTCTGCCTTGCTCAAGCAGAAAGGGTTTTTGCTGCCATTAAATCACTTCGCTATCTAAAGCTCTACCGGCTCTCCTGGTTTTAGCTCTTTTTCTTCTTTTTCGTTCTTTGAAACAATTTCCGGCATAGTTTTTCCTTCCGGACCGGGAAGCGAGTTCTTTGTTTTTTCCGGAGAAGAAACTCCGCTCAAGACGTTTCTTAGGCCGACTAAATCAAGTTCCCTGCGCTGTCTTTTTTGCGGCTTAAATTCTGCCGGCCGCTGGCCAAGCGCCTGTCCCAAAGAGATAGTCTGGCCAGTCTCGCGAATTATCGGCTGGCTGCTGGCTTTTTTTGGCGCTTCAATTTTTGGCCCGCCTTGCGATCTGACTAAAATTAAACAATCGCGGCAATAAATTGGGCGAATGCCATCCGGTTTAAAACTGACCTCTACTCGCTTGCCACACTCCGCGCATTTTTCAACAAAGACCGGTTTATCCGCGATATTTTCTTTTGTCGAGTTTGCCAAACGAGAAGGAGCACTCGCGGCAACCGGATTAATTTTAGCTGACTCGATAAATGGTTTTTTAATCGAGATAACTTCTCTTTTCGCTTCTTCTTTATAGCCCTCGCTTTCCCCTCCCGCCGATTCGCTCCAGCGCACGATTTTTTCTTCTACTTCTTGGCGAGATGTTCCGCCGTAACGCTCGCGAGAAACTTTAATAATTTTTTCCCGATGACTTTTTTCCTGTTTCTTAACTGGCGGTAAAGTAATTGCCGAGAATGGCCGGGAAGAGAAACCGTCGATCATTAATTTCAAATAAATTTGAGCGAAACCGAGCCCCACTATATCGTTAATCATAAATTCCGGTTCAAATTCTTTTTCTAGAAATTCGGCGTCTCCCGCTCCCACCCGAAAAGTGATTAAAGTTCCGACGTTGCCAAAAATTGCGTTTTTTACGGTCGTATTGTCGCCTTGCACCAGCTGCTCGATATATTGATGCAATAAAATCAACGCTAAATGATACTTTCTGGCCTCCGATAAAATATTAGCGAAACTTTCAGTCGCAAAGTTCTGGAATTCGTCGACATAAAGGAAAAAATCTTTCCGCTCTCTTTCGGGGATATCCACCCGCGACATAGCCGCCAGTTGCAACTTCGTGATACAAAGCGCTCCGAGCAAACGGCTGGCGTCTTCGCCAATCTTCCCCTTTGACAAGTTCATAATCAGAATCTTTTTCCCATCCATAATCTCCCGAAAATTTAGCGACGACCGAGTCTGACCGATAATATTTCTAATCAAAGGCGAAGAGATAAATTGACCAACCTTATTCTGAATTGGCGCCACGGCTTCTTCCCGGAATCGGTCCGGATATTTAGCAAATTCGTTCACCCAGAAAGACTTAACCGAAGGATCGGATAAATGATCGACAACTTTTTCCCGATAATGCTTGTCCGACAAAATTTTATTTATGCCAAGCAGCGTCGAATCGGGATATTCAAGCAAAGCTAAAACCGCGTTATTTAAAATGTATTCCATTCGAGCGCTCCAAACATCCGGCCAGATTTTTTTAAAAACGCCCATCAATCCCGAAGCCACCAAGTGCCGATGTTCCGGGCTGACTTTTTCAAGAACGTTAAAAGCAATCGGAAAATCCAAATCAGCCGGATTAAAATAGATAACATCATTAATCCGGTTAGACGGGACAAAATCCAGCATTTTTTCGGCAAATTCACCATGCGGATCAACAATTCCAACACCCCGGTCGCTTTGAATATCCTGAATGGCCATATTCTCAGCCAGAGTTGTTTTGCCGGTACCGGTTTTTCCGATTACGTAAACGTGCCGACGCCGGTCATCAAGCTTAATGCCGAATTTCTTTTTTTGATTGCGAAAATCTGTTTCGCCAAAAATGATAATATCGTTATCCATAATTTTATAATGACGGCAGATCCATTGGCGCCACGCCTTTTTTAGAACCGATATATGGCGTCATTGGCCCCTTAACCGCTATCGTTGGGAAGTGGAATAAGGTGGCGAGTTCCTCAATATTAAAAATGTATCCCCTTTCCCAGAAAGACCTAGTTCGTAGCTGCCGCAATAAAACCCGCTGCTTAAAGGCTTTACGGAATTTGGCGAAGGCGTAATTGGCCTTTGTGATGCTTAGCGGGTCCGGCCGCAAAGAGTTCATATTCAAGTTAGCGAATTGACTAAAAATGCCGAAAACGGCGGCTACATAAGTCATCGAAAAAATCTCCTTGCGGCCGATATAGGCAAACTGAATTTTTGACTCAAAAATTTTTTTGCTGGCCTTTTTTTCAATCATTTCGATCATTTCTTTTTCGCCCGAAGACAGATACATTGCCAAGCTCGGTAGGTCGTTTGTCTTGTCTTTTGCTTTCACCGGCGCAGGCTCTTCAAAAACATGGACGTGAATCGTGTCAAAAAATGACTCAAACCAAGTTCTGATATCAGCCATAATCACGCCCTCCGCCGGTGCAGCCGTTTTTTTACCCAAAATTTTATAGGCTTCTTTCATCAGATCATTCCGCTTGGTATCCGCCTCCGGTCGAAAAAGCATCTGGATCCAAATTTGCTCCCCCGGCTGTAATTTGCCAAGCACTTCCATCAAGCCGGCCAACGGATCAAAAAACGGCTGATCAGTCTTAACTTCGTCAATCAAATAGGGATAAGTTCTAATCGGATAAGCTTCCTTATTGGATAATTTTAAACGAGATCCCCATAAATTCCAATTCCGCCCCGGAACATCCGCCGGTAGTTTCTTGGCATAATCCTCCACTTCTTTTATTTCGGCCTGCGGATATTGAGAATAAACCTGCGCTTCAATTAGATTGCGATATTTTCTTAAAACTCGCAGATAAAAATGAATTTCGCCGTTTAGGCCGACAATTTCAAAACTGAAATAATCCTGGATCATGCCTTTAATGTATTTCTCGTATTTGTTGCCGACCGTACCGAAAGACCCCCAAAGTCCGGCAAAAATTTGCTCCATATTCAAGGGCGAGCTTTCAATCTCTTTTGGCGGCTTAACCTCAAGCAAAACCCAGTCTAATTTACGCCAGTAAAGACGGCGGATATAATACATCCAGCTTTGAAAAAAAAGAATCGCCAAAATAAATGGCGACCATACCCACGATGTCTCTAAAAACAAGTTCAAAAAATTTAAATATAACTGGATTACCTCCATCTTTATATTTTATTAAAAAACCGAGAAAATAACAAACGAGCCATCCCCAAATTCGGCCGCCTGCGGATCGTTTCGTTACTTTTTAACCGTGTAGCGGTTCTGACTGTTACGTTCAAATAACTTGCGATTTTGCAAGTTTATTAAAATAGTATTCTCTTTGACCAGTCGCTTTTCCAACACCTTTTTTAAGATTTCTTCCTTACTCAGCGGCCCCTCTTTTTGTAAAATAGCCTTGATTGTTTCGGCCACCGTACCCGGTTCATAACCCCAGTCGGTCAAAGCATAGAGCCCCCGGCCAACCAGCACGAAACGCTTATCCTTTATTAATTCGTTATGCACTGTTTGAATATAAGCCTGACGATCAGAGCCCAAGTCTTTATTTATCGCTTCGGTCACCTGTGAAAAATGCATCGGCTGACCGGCATTTTTTAAAATGATATAAGCCTTGTCTTTGACTCCCCGCGGATTGATTTCCGGCCAATAAGCCAAGCCGAAATAACCTAAGTAATTTTTTTCAATATGTTTGGAAACGTCAACGTAAGAATGGATTGCTTTATCGGAAAGTTCCGGAGCTAAATTCTTAATAACCGCAAAGAGTTCTTCTTTATTCAGAACTTTTTTCTGCAAATTAAAATGCTTGACCAGAGAGTCAACAGCTCGTTTGGCATTTTTAATCGAATTTTTGTTATTCGTCCAGGCCGAATAGAAATGATCGCTTTCCGGCACTCGTTCAAAATTGTCGCCCAGCGTTAAAATGAAATAGAAAGCTGACCGGCAACGGTTTAATTCTTCCATTTTGCCCTCCTGTTTTAATCGTTCGACTTCTTTGACCGGAAAACAAACATAGGTTAAATCATCATACAGGGTTTCTTCTTTTTTTAATTCGCCATGATTAGAAAGATGCTCGTGGAAAGTCTTAAAAACCGGCTCCAGCTTGCCCATAATCTTAGACTGCCGAAGAGTTGCCAAGCCAGCTTCTTCGATTTGCCGCACACGCTCTCGCGTAATATTATGATCTTTGCCGATTGCTTCCAGAGTCTTACGCTGGCCATCGCGCAAACCAAAACGCCGCACCAGAACTTCTTTAGTGCGGAGATTTGAAATTTGACCTAGAGATTCATCGATTATTTTTAAAATATTAACCATCGAAATTTGGCTCCCTTCCTAGCTATTTTCCCTTATTTTTAACTTGTTTTAATATAGCACACCTAAAAATATATGTCAAATTACTTCAGAGATTTTTCAATAAACCTGCATTTCCGGTAAAGACGGCTATAAGCGAAACTGGTTACCTATTCGAATCAGAAACAGAGCCGAATTAAGTCTTTAAATATGGCTAAGTCCAGTAATCTCAGAACGAATATATTTAACCGGGTTAAAGCAAAATCCCGCCAAAGCGGGATTTCTATAATTACTTTGTCAATTTCTGAGCCAGCTTTTTCTGCCGCCACACTTCCCAAGAAACCAGGATTGAACTGGCCACAAAAATGGATGAGTAGGTGCCGAAGAAAACGCCGATTATTAGCAACAAAGCAAAATATTTGATGCTGATACCGCCGAAAATAAAGATCGCCATCAAGGCTAGAAAAACCGTCAAAGAAGTATTGATCGAACGAACCATTGTCTGATTGATGCTTACGTTAACCGTTTCTTCAAAGGTTTTGGCAACGCCTTTGCGCAAGTTTTCTCTAATCCGGTCAAAAACGACAATCGTATCGTGAACCGAAAAACCCAAAATCGTTAAAAGACCCGTCACGAATAAAAGATCGATTTCAATGCCAAGGTAATGCCCCAGAATAGAGAAAATACCGGTCGGGATAAAAACATCGTGAATCAGAGCAATAATAGCCGCGACGCCATATTTCCAAGACTGAACCGGTCGAGAAACATGACGGAAAGCAAAGGCGATATACAAAATAATCAAAACTAAAACCGTAAAAATGGCTAGATAAGCCCGGCCTTTTAACTCTTCTCCGATAATTGGCCCAACTGAATCAAATCGCTTTTCTTCTATCTGTCCCAGGCCTTGAAGCGACTGCAGAATTTGCTGATGAGTTGTCTCATCCAGATCCTTTAGCCGAAGCATCATTATCTTATCGCCCGAAGGTTGAATTGAAACATCGCCTAGTCCCAGTGGACTTATTTTCTCTTTGATAAGCGAAGCCTCGGGCCGCTGGGCCAAAAACTCCACCTCAATCAACGAGCCGCCCTTAAAATCAATGCCAAAATGCAATCCCCAAAAAATAATGCTAAAAATTCCTACCGCGTTTAAAAGCAGGGAGAAAGTATAAAATATTTTTCTTTTGCCGACGATATTTATCATAACTTATTTATTTTCTTGCTCGTTTATCTTCTTTCTAATGCCAAACCACCAAAGATGCTTCCCCATTTTTTCACTGACTATTAAGCGTAAAAAACTGCGAGTTACGAAAATCGCCGAAAACATACTGATTAAAATACCAATGGCCAGCGTCAACGCGAATCCTTTTATAACGCTTGTCCCCAGCCAGAAAAGCACCAAGCAGGTAATCAAGGAAGAAGAATTCGAATCGCGAATTGAGGTCCAGGCGCGCTTAAATCCTTCGTCAATCGCTCCGCCTAGCGATTTGCCCCAACGCAATTCTTCTTTGGTTCTTTCAAATATTAATATATTTGCGTCAACCGCCACGCCCACCGACAGAACAAAACCGGCAATTCCGGCTAAGGTAAGCGTTACCGGAATTAATTTGAAGACAGTTAAGACTAAGACTGTATAGATCATTAAAGCAACGACCGCGATTAATCCCAGCAATCGGTACCAAAAAAGCATAAAAAGAATAACGGCTAGAACACCGATTACGCCGGCGAATAAACTTTGTTTAAGCGAGGCCTCACCCAGGGAGGCACCCACCGTTTGCTGGTTAATTAATTTTATCGGTACCGGCAAAGCGCCAGCGTTCAAGCGCTGAACCAATTGCTTTGCTTCTTCCGTGGTAAATTTTCCGGTGATTTGCGCCCGGCCGCCAGAAATCGCTTCGTCAACCCTTGGCGCGCTGATGACTGAACCGTCCAAATAAATCGCCAGCCTTTTGCCCACGTTCTTACTCGTAATTTCTTCAAACAGCTTTGCGCCCTCGCTTGTGAATTCCAGTCCGACTTGCGCCTGATTAGTGTTTTGATCAAATTCCAATACCGAGCTCTTTAAATACTTACCGGTTAACTCGGTCGGCCTGAAATATGGATCCTCGGCGAAAGTTAATTGCTGTTCCGGCGTTAAACTTTTGTACTGATCAAGAATCGCTTGAGTTTCGGCAGCGTCTCGTTCTTCTCGAAAATCAAGAAATGGCGTTTCGCCAATCATGGTGATTGCCTGGCTAATATTTTTGATGCCAGCTAACTCCACGATCAAACGGTAATGACTGCCCACTGTGTCCACCTGGACTAATGGTTCGGCCACACCGAATAAATTAACCCGACGCTCAATCACGTCCCGGACACCTTGCATCGCCTCGGTATATTTGCTCTTTTCAATCCCCGTCAGATCAGCTTCATAAACCAAATGGGTTCCGCCCTGCAAATCAAGACCTAGTCGAAAGGGTAAATTAAAAAATTGCGGAACATTAGGGATGGTCTTTAAAACTACGTTTTTGTTTTTTTGCGCGTTCAACCAGTCAACTGATTTATTCCAAGCTTTGGGATAGACCATAAAACCGGCAAAAACTGCCAATAAAAAAATCGCCACCACCGTCCAAGCGGCCTGCGACATTTTCTGTTTCGTAAATAACGCCGTAAAAAATCGAGAAAGCATAATAACCCTAAATCATCTTAACTAAATCTGCCAAAATAGAATATTTTTAACTTATTCAATCCTAAATAATAAAACTTAATTTGTCAATAAAAAACGGCCAAGCCCCAGGCTTAGCCGCCTTATTTACTCTCGTCAACTTCCCGCAAATCCTGGCCGACAACATTCATTGACTCCTTGTTGTCGTATAAAAAACGACCGTGGATTTTCTTGCCGGCTAAGATTGCCGGTAGCCAAAGTCGGTCCGCTTTCCACATTTCGCCGTACGGAATGTCTTTTTCGTCAAACCACTGCCATCGCATTTCTTCGCTGTCTTCCGGCTGGCCATCATAAGCCAGAACCTTGAAAACAAAGGTTTCGCGAACTTCTCCCGGTTCGTCAGAAAATTCAAATTCAATAAAACCAACTTGTTCTATCTGGCCGATAGCCAATGCCGACTCTTCCAGGGCTTCCCGCTTAAACGACGCTTCCACGTCCGAATCTTTTTCCTTCTCGAATTTTCCACCCGGCCCGTTCCATCGCCCCGCGCCAAAACCCCGCAACTTCATGCCCAAAAGAATCTTGGCCTCCTGACGAATAATGCCGATGGTCAGAATTTTTCTCATATTTTCCTCCTTGGAAAGAACTTATTTAAATCTAACTTCTTCCTCACTTTTACCTTTTAAAATCTCGTCCACCATTCTAATTTCGTCTAAAATCCCATCTATTAGATCATATTTCTTACACTCTTCATAGGTCGCCCAAACAAATTCTGTCGCGTCTTCGTCTAACTTCACTTCGCCTGAATTATACGGCGCATAGAAACTTAAAGTTATAACCGGAATGCCGTCTGGCCGGATAAACGCTAAATCCAATAAATATCTGATAAACCCGATCTCCAGATTGACTTCTTCCTTAACCTCTCGGCGCAGCGAAGTGGCCAAAGCGTAATACCACTGGCCGTCAGCGGTTGACGGCGAGGTAGCGGTATAATCATCTGTTTCTAGTCCCCCGCCCGGCACGGTCCATTTATTTGGAAAAACTTTTTTATGCGGACTGCGCTTAGTAATAATATACTTTATTTTACCGTCTTCATTTTTATGAATAATGGCGGTGGAAACGATGCGATGAAGCTCTTGGTTTGGCATAAATTTTTATTAATTTTAATTATTTATTTTGCGGCCAAAAATATTGATCGAACGAAGCTGGATAAGAACAATTTCTAAAGGAGCATCCCGTCGCTGTTTTTTTCAGTTTAAAACTGCCTTTCGAAATATTGCCTAGCGATTTTTTTTTCGTTCGGTTAGCGACGACACAGCTGTAGGTTTCGCCGTAGGGATTAACGAAGAAAGACCGGCAGCCGGCGAAACATTGTCGCCCTTTAAAATTAAGAGTCTGGCTGTCCAGCCCGTAGTCGCCGCAGGCAACGGATAAATCATTGAACCGGGGCAAGTTATAACTTTTATTAAGCTGTCTTAGAAATTCTTTCTGCTTATTCGAATATTTTAAAAAATTTAAAGCCGGAGACAGCCGGGGCGTTATCAGAAGCTGGATTCTTTCCTCAAAAAAACTTTTTTTTATTTTTTCCAGAGCAAGCAAGTCTTCCGCTGCCGTCGCTAGATTAACCAATAAACTGTTTTTAAAGCCCGGAAAGGATTTCTCTATTAACTGTATTTTTTTTAAAAAATCCGCCGGCTTCACATAATCCAAATGCAGACTGGCAAAAAGTACCGAAAGCTTATTCTTCGTTATCTCTAAAAATTTAACGATTTTTTCCGGGTTAGCGGAGAAATTAGTATAAATAAATATTCGATGTAATTGTTTAAGCGCTGTTAATTTTTTAACGATCTCTAAAAAATCATCATGCGCAAACGGCTCGCCGCCCGAAAGGATAAAATCCCATTTGCCCCTAAGCTTAGCCTTAAAATTGTCCGTAATTAAAAGCGGATCGGCGCCGCCGGAGCTTTTACTTTGAGAGAAACAATAAGAACATCGGTAATTGCAATTATCCGAGATTACCCAATAAACGCTGTTCTTGGCGTGCTCAAAGGGAATTTTTTTCATTGTCTGGACCGGGAATTTTTACGCATATAATTTAGAACTTTCTTCACGGCCTCGCCTGTCTTCCTTATATATTTTTCCGACAATAACGAGCTGGTCGAGAAATTAAATAATCGGCCGGCGACGTCGGCGGCCGCCAGACAATCATTCTTGCCAATGTCTCGGGAAAAAAGATTAGTTTGGGTTAAAGCCAGAGGATAGAGCTTAAAAATTTCGATGTTCTCGGCTCTAACCGCGTCAACAAACCAATCCCGTTTATCCTTAAACAGTTCCGGCAACAAAGCGGTCAGGCAGTAGTAAACACCGGAAGAATTATTTAATTCCTCCTGAAAAAAAAGATCCGTGTTCTTAAAAAGCTTCCGATAAAGCCGAGCGTTAGCTCTTCTTCGACAATTTATTTTTTCCAATTTCCTTAACTGCTCACTACCAATAGCCGCCTGTAGGTCGGTTAGGTGATAATTATAGCCCAACCGATCATAGTTGTATTCCGATAAATTGCCGCCCGCTAGTCCGTGATCGACGACTGAAGAACAGTCCTGAAATAATTTTTGATTGTTGCAGATGACCATCCCCCCCTCGCCCGAAGTCATGTTTTTAGTTTGTTGGAAGCTGAAACAGCCAAGATCGCCAAAAGTACCAACGTATTTTCCGTCCAGCTTTGCCCCGCAGGCCTGAGCGCAATCTTCGATTACTTTTAAATTATATTTTCCGGCTATTTTTATGATTTCTTTAATGTTAGCCGGATTGCCGTAAAGATGAACCGCGATAATCGCTTTGGAATTTTTCGTTATCTTTTTCTCTAAATCTTTAACATCCAAATTAAAAGTCCCGGCGTCAATATCCACGAAGACCGGCTTAGCCCGCTCCTGCAAAATAACCGAAGCGGAAGAGATAAAGGTTAAGGCTGGCACCAAAACTTCGTCTCCCGGGCCGAGACCCAAACTGCAAACAGCCGCGTGAAGCGCGGCCGTGCCGGAGCTCGTAGAAATGGCGTATTCTATATTAAAAAAACGAGCAAATTCTTTTTCAAATTGCCCGACGAAAAAACCTCTCCGAGACCGGGACAAAAGGCCCCCTTCCATTACTTTTTTCACCGCCGCCAGTTCTTCCTTTTTCATCGGAGAAAGAAAATTTTGTTTTTTTGCCAGAACCGGCCTGCCCCCCAAAATTGCAAGTTTCATAAATGATAGGCTTGCCTCTTTTTAGCTTGTATAAAAAATTATTTCAATTCCCACGCAATCAAGCCAAGCTTCTTAATTTTTTCGCGATAGTCAGGAAAACTATAATATTTTTAGTAGCTTCGCCGACTGTCGTCAGTCTGGGAAAAATATCTTTCACGCCGTAATGTTTAAACAAGTCTCCGATATTTTTATACAAAGCAGCTTCTTCAATTTTCTTTTCAATTTTTTCCTGGCCGCAAACAAAAACGATTTTATCGCCTTTTTTAATTTTGCAATAACCGGCTATCGCCGCCCTGGTTTCGATCTTTTTTAGGCCATTCTTGATGTCCTCGAAGATACCTCTGTCTATTGCGCGAATTTTAAGTTTGTGGATTTTATCTTTCATTTGCCTTCAAAAATTTCTCAATAGCCTTGGCGTCTTTTAAATCTTTTTCTCTCGCATTCAATTTTTTCCAGGCCAAAACCATTTCCAGCTTAACAAACGGCAGACCGTCGATTATTTCCGCTTCCCGAATCAATTCTTCTACATTCCACTGGCCCGGTCCCCAGTCTTTCCATAATTCCAAGTCGTCGCTTGCCAGATGCCAGGCTCCATTGCCAGACCTGACTGCCTCCCATTTCTTCTTGCCCTTAAACTCGTTCCAAATATCTGCCGTAACGATTATGTCAATGTCGCGGCAATCTCTTAAATCCTTGGCAGCCATCGGTGCGCTGCCAAATAGAGCATATCGGCCAAGCGGTAAATTAAGCTCTTTAACTTTTTGAAAAAGTTCTCTGCTGTTCATCTTGTTTTCCGCAACACTTCTTCGGTTTATCTCCACTCTCGCAGAGCGTCCTTAAGCCCCGAAGAAATATCATCTATTGCGCTATATTCAATTATGGCGTCAGCGATTCCTCTTGTTGTGTCTTTAATCTGCGTGCCTCTTTTCATAATTGCAATAATTTTTTTGCCCAGAGAATATGCCATACCGGCTTCGATAGCCCGGCCAGTCGGTTTGTCAGTCATATCAATCAAAAGAGCTTCAGATTTTCTAATTTCATCCTCCGATCTTTTCATAAGATCTTTTGGGTTGTCGAAAACTTTTTGATAGTTTTCTACGTCCCTGATAAAACTGAAATCCTCAAATCCCGCCGACTTAACGATTAAACACAGCTTCTCAATTTCTTTTCTGCTATCTCCAAATGACGAGGTAATATAGATTCTCATACTTGATTTTTTTGCTACTCCACAAGATTAAACCGTGGAATTTTCTTACCGTCAACTTCGACTTCTTCCAAAAACATTTTCAGCGGCCGCGCCCAAATCTGTCCTTCGCCATAAAGCGCTTTATAGACAACTAATTCTTCGAGCGTTTCGCTGTGCTTGGCCACGCTAATCACTTCATATTCCTTTCCTTTATAATGTCTATATTTCCCTAATTTGATCATATTACTTGCCGCAACACTTCTTGAATTTTTTCCCGCTGCCGCATGGACATAAATCGTTGCGGCCTGGCTCATTTTTTTTGCCTTCAGGCACAACTTGACCGGCAAGAATATTTCTAACTTCTTTCTTTTCTGCGGCCCGTTCGGATATCATTTCTACTTTGTAAATTGAACCGACAAAACTGGTCTGAATCGCTGTCAGCAAACGCTGGAAAAGTTTTATGCCTTCATTTTTATATTCTACCAGCGGATCTCGCTGGCCATAGGCGCGCAAACGAACCGAGTCGCGCAAATAGCCCATCTCATCCAAATGCTCCATCCAGAACATATCAATTGTTCGCAGATAAAACATTTTTTCGATTTCCCGCATTTTAACTTCGCCCAGCTGCTTTTCTTTCTCTTCGTACGCCGTTTTCGCCAAATTGGCCAGGTAATCAATCAAGTCGTCTCTATTCTTTGCGTCAGCCATATTTTGCTGAACCTCAATCGGTAACGGAAAAATTGTTTTTAGAGCTTCCCTGATCTCTTCCAAATTCCAATCTTCCGGCCATTCTCCCGGCGCGTGGAATTTTACGATCTTAGTAACTTCGCCGATAATCATTTCCCTAACTTCGTCCTTGATGCTGTCTTTTTCTAAAATTTCCCGGCGTCGGCGATAAATCGTTTCCCGCTGCTTGTTCATCACGTCGTCGTATTCTAAGACGTGTTTTCGAATATCAAAATTGTAGCCTTCAATTTTGGCTTGAGCCCCTTCAATTGCCCGCGAAACCATTTTATTTTCAATCGCCTGGTCTTCCGGCACCTTCAAAAACTCCATCATGCTTTTTACTCGATCCGGCGCAAAAATCCGCATTAAATCATCTTCCAGCGAGACAAAGAACCGCGAAGAACCGGGATCCCCTTGCCGGCCCGCTCGTCCGCGCAACTGGTCATCAATTCGTCGTGCTTCATGGCGCTCGGTACCGATAATATGCAACCCGCCCGCGGCAGTTACCGAATCGTGCGCCTCCTGCCAATCATTCTTGTCTTGCCCGTCATTGATTCTACCGCCCAGAATGATGTCAACGCCTCGGCCAGCCATATTAGTCGCCACCGTTACCGCGCCTTTCCGGCCGGCGTTAGCCACGATTTGCGCTTCTCGTTCGTGATTCTTCGCGTTTAAAAGCTCGTGCGCGACGCCTTCCTTTTTAAGCAGAGCGCTTAAGAGTTCGTTTTTTTCAATCGAAACCGTTCCTACCAAAACCGGCTGACCATTCTTATTACACTCTTTTATTTCTCTGACCACCGCTTGAAATTTGCCCATCTCGCTCCGATAAACGCTATCCGGCCAGTCCTTGCGAACCATCGTTTTATTGGTCGGCACTGCCACCACTTCCAATTTATAAACCTTAGAAAATTCTTCCGCCGAAGTAAAAGCGGTTCCGGTCATGCCAGCAATTTTTTTATACATCCGAAAGTAGTTCTGGAAAGTAATCGTCGCCAGCGTCCGAGATTCTTTCTGCACCGGCACATTTTCTTTCGCTTCCAGCGCCTGATGCAATCCTTCGCTGTAGCGCCGTCCTTCCATTAAGCGACCAGTAAACTCATCAACGATTAGAATCTCGTCATTTTTTACCACGTAATCCCGGTCCAATTTAAAAAGCACTTGCGCCCGCAAGGCTTGCTCCAAATGATGAACATATTTTATGCCGCCCTCGGTGTAAATATTCCCCAGCCCCAAAATCTGTTCAACTCTTTCAATGCCTGCCTCCGTCAATGTGACCGTCCTCATTTTTTCATCAATATTATAATCATCATTCTCAACCAATCGCGGCGCGATTTTAGAAAAAGTCTCATAAAGCTTACCCGAATCTTCGTCCGGCGCAGAAATGATAAGCGGCGTCCGCGCTTCATCGATTAAAATGCTGTCTACTTCATCAACAATCACGAAATTATTTCCTTCGCTTCGCTGAGCCATTTCTTCCAGACTTGCCACCATGTTATCTCTCAAATAATCAAAACCAAACTCATTGTTCGTGCCATAAGTTATATCGGCTAAATAAGCTTCGCGCCGTGCCACCAGGCGCAAATTTTGCATTTCCACGGTAACTTCGTTGACGTCAACTTTTTTGGGTTCGTATAAAAAAGCCTGGTCATGCTGAATGCAGCCGACACTCATTCCCAGCAGATGAAAAACACTGCCCATCCAGTTGGCATCGCGCTTAGCCAAATAATCGTTAACCGTCACCGCGTGCACCCCCTTACCTGAAAGTGCGTTTAAATAGATGGCCAGCGTAGCGGTTAAAGTTTTACCTTCGCCGGTTTTCATTTCGGCAATTTTTCCTTCGTGCAATACCATCGCGCCAATTAATTGTACGTCGAACGGCCGCTGGCCCAGTGTCCGCCTGGCTCCTTCTCTGGCCACCGCGAAAGCTTCGGGCAAGAGATCGTCTAAAGTTTCTCCTTCGGCCAGCCGTTCTCGGAATTCCTGCGTTTTAGCCTTAAGCGCATCATTAGAAAAAGACTCCAGCTCTTTTTCAAGCTGGTTGATTTGTTCAACGATTGGCCAATACTTGGCCACCATTTCCTTTTTGCCGTCACCGAAAATTTTGGTAAGAAATGACATAAATTTATAATAAATTATATATAAAAATCGTAAAAATTGCAAATAAAAAAGGAACGGGTTGCCCCTGTTCCTTTGATCACGAAAATGATTAACAATTTGGTTCTATGGTGTCGTAATCGTCCCACTGATATCCGCTCTTTTTGAGAAGCTCCGTAATGAGCACCAGGTTCCGAGCGCTTGCGCGAAGAGTGTTCTCTATCCACTCGAACTTGCGCTCATTAATAGCCAGCAGCCCGGTTCGGATGATTCTTTTTTCCAATAGCGCTGGCCGGAATATTTGCCCCCAGGGCAAAACCCAAATGCCCATTTCTCGCAGCTCGCCAGCCAGCCAGCTAAGCGCCATCGTTGCGCCGTCTCCCTCCTGCGAAGCCAGCAAAATGCTGGGTTTGCCCAGCAGTGGCTCTCGACCGTCCCGGAAAGCGATTTCATAGTGATTTTCTTCAATCGCCGTCATTTTATCCATCATAATTTTCAGAAAGGCGGAAGGGGCCGCCCAGTGCACCGGCGTGGCGAAAACGAATGCGTCGGCATTTATTATGGCCCGAAGAATTTCATTTGTGTCGTCTTCGTGGATGCACGGAAAGACGCATTTTCTGTCGTCGTCCGAGACGCAACCTTCGCACGGCTGCATTTTTTTATCGTACAACATTATTGTTTCCGTCCGGGCGCCGAAACTTCGAGCATGCGCCAATACTCCCTCCAGCATTTTATGGCTTCTGCTTTTTGCGCCGCGCGGACTGGCGCTGACGCCAAGAATTCTCGCCGGTCCTTGAAACTTTTCTCGAGGCCTTAACCGAACCTCCACAGTTTCCGGTCCCAGCAAGCGCCTTAACAGATTGAACCAAAAAATTCTCGTCATATCGCATCCTCCGTATCTCTGTTTTGATTTTATTTGAATTTTAAGAACAAAATCCGGTTCGCTTTTTAAACTATGCCACATTAAATGGCGTTTAGTCAATAAAAACATTTCTAAATAAAAACGGCCAAAAACTTTTGGCCGCGGCGTAAGACGACAACAAGATTAGATCAGACCTTCATTATTACGGCAAAATCTTTTATGCTTTTCCCCCGGCTTAATTTTTCCATCGGACACAAATCGTCACCGGCGCGATTCAAAATATTTTTAACAATTTCGCCAGATTCAATTTTCGCGCCGCCGCGCTTTAAAATCTCTAAGGCACCGCGGCTAATCGTCGGCGTTAAAACTTTTTTTACGCCGCCGTAACAAAGCAGCAGCGCGGCGGCGCGGCCGACAACTTTGTCAAAAATCATTCCTCCGCGCATTTGCGCCTTATGTTTTTTCAGACAAAAAAGCAGAGGGAGAAGCCTCTGTTTTTTTGAGCGATACAAAATTCGGCCATTTTTAATCAGCACGAGAGCCCAGGGCTTATCGGAAAAATATTTTAAATTAAACTCTTTCATTCTGCAAAAACTTACCAAGCATCATGACCGCAAGCGGCACCAAAATTATTTGCAACACGATTCCCCGCCAACCAACGCTAATCGCTCCAAAAATATATTGATCGGCTATTAGTTTAGTCGGCAGTAGCGCAATCGCCAGTGCCAAAAACATTCGGCCGAAGATTAACGCGCCAAACAAGGAAACCCAAATATTCTTTACTTTTTCACGTAAAAAACCGGCAAAAAATCCGTAACCGGCCATCTCAATCAGAATAAACGGTAAAATCGCGCCTGACGGCATACCAGTTAAAGAGTAGCTGATTACTGGAACTAAGAGAGCAGTTGCCAACCCCGCGCGCCAGCCAAGCGACAGACCGGCGACCAAGACGAAAAAAGGCATGGGCAAAAATAGGCGGCCCGCCATCACTCCGCCGAAATAATGAGCCAGCATCGGAGTAATCACAGCCAAGAAAACAAAAGTAAAAACAAAAAAAATAGTTTTAATTTTGCTCGCTGACAGAACTTGAAGATTGTTCATTTTTTTATTTATTAAAAATGTATCCGATTGTTTTGTAGATCAATTTCGCTACCAAAAAATCCGGCGCGTGGAATCCCTTAATCGGCGCTAGTTCCACAAAATCCGCGCCAATAATATTTTTTTGCCGGCAAACCGTCCGCAGAATATTTATAGTTTCTTCCCAAAACATCCCGCCGGGCTCGGGCGTACCGGTCGCGGGCATCAAGGAAGAATCAAATGCGTCCACATCAAAAGAAATATAAACATTCTTTTTCAATAATTCCACGATTTCGTTAATTTTCCAGTCTCGCCTGTCTTTGGCCCAAAAAGTTTTAATTCGATTCTGATTTTTTTCCCAAAAAACCAATTCATCGTTTTCGTTGCTGATATTGCGAATGCCAATCTGCACCAAATTTATTCCGTTAAAATCCAGACACCGCCTCATGGCCGCCGCGTGCGAATATTTTTTCCCCAGATAGCCGTCGCGCAAATCCGCGTGCGCGTCAAACTGCAAAATAGAAAAATCTTGATACCCGCTATTTTTAAAAGCGTCCACGACAAATGGAGTAAGACTATGCTCTCCACCCAATATTACCGGTAATTTTTTATTTTTTACTATTTCGCCGACTGTAACTTCTAATTTCTTCAAATTCCCGGGCTCGCCGGCCGTTGCAATGGCGACTTTTTTATGAGTTTCTTGCCAGAGTTCTTCATCAAAAAGTTCAACCTGGGCGCTGGCCGCGATTATTGCTTGCGGCCCCCCGTCCGTGCCGCCGCCATAAGTAGTCGTCGCTTCAAAACCAAAAGGTACAATCACAACTTGTGCCTTGTCTAATTTCTCGCTTTCTATGCTCAAAAAATTTTTATTGCCGGACATAATGATAAAAAACGATTAAAGATGGCTGCCGTTTAATAAGCCGTTCCTCTTTTTCCCCTTATCAAAATAGGCTTTCAGCGTATGCTTGCGCAAGGCTTTATCCAATAACGTTACTGCCTCCTCGCGCTGATCAAACAAGCGCCGCGGCTCTTTTTCTATTCCTTCCTGCATCAAAGCGTGAACGATAAAAGGAAACACCGCCGTAATATCAGAAAGAACATACTGTGAATTCTTCACGCAATCCTCCGAAGTTTTATGCCAGGTGTGCGCTTCGCTCGCGGTACAGGAAGACAAACCGCCGTTTTGCACATGGGCATCGCAAATTTGCACGTCCATGTCGTAGCCGCCGACGTCTAAATCGCAAATTTGAGCTAAGTACGGCTCGGGCTGCAAAGAATAGTTTTTGGGCACGCCGCCGCCCAAGATTATAATGGAAAGTTTTTTACTAAATCTATTTTTGGCAAAATAATGATACGCACCGAACTCATGAATATCATCTTCCAGATTGATGCCGAAATGATACCGATGCCCTAACTTTTTTTTCAAAAATGCCAAGTTTAAAAAGATGGAACCATCTTGCGGCGCGCCGCAAAAAACGGGAATGGCGTTGCGATACGCCTGAACTAAAATACTACGATTCAAGTCCGCCCTCTTAAAGCGTCTCCGTCCGTATCTAGCCAGATGCCGGCCTAAAAGATAATGAAATTCCGTGGTTGTCATCTGCCGGGCAAAATCGGGCCGGCGAACCAAATCAATGACTAAATTATCCGTCTCCCAAAGATCGTTTTCCGGAAAACCGGTATCGTAAATTCGCGTCCACCCGGCTTTTCGCAGCTTTATGTCGCCTTGGTTCGGATTAACCTCATACCAATTATCGCTTTCCTGACGCTGCAAATCATGATAAAGATTGGCGCCAGTTGTCGTAATGATGTCCACTAAACCAGACTTAATAAGGGGGATAATGCAGGAAACGCCAAAATCCGCCGGCGTCATGGCGCCGGAAATCGACAAAACAACCGTGTGGTCTTTCTGCGCCATTCGCCTGATGATTTGATATGCGGTTTTGACTTCGCGTCCAACGTAGGCGCCAAACGCCTTTTCAAAGAGCTGCGCGGTAGTTTCGTTTCCCGTTATTGGCTCGTTTATCACTCGCCGGCCCACTAGATGCTTGGTTAAATGTTTCATTTTTTTGATCGTGCCAAAAACCAAAACAAACGCAAATTAATTTGCGTTGATATTTTATTCTGATTTTTGTTTCTCTAACAATTTAATTAGCAGTCATTCCTCCTTAATGACCGTTTTTAGAATTACCTTGTTGTTCTTCTTTCCCTTCCAAATAAGACGGCAAAATAAATACGGCGGCCGAAAGCACTGTCGTCCAAAGGCCGTCCTTATTGCCTAGCGCTGATTGAGTAATATTGGTGGTGCGGATAATTTTACCGCTCATTTTATAAAGATCTTCCCGCTCGTCCCAGGCGGTATTAGAATCGAATTCAATTCCCAAGGTTGTCGCCAACATCGTGGCTGCCAGGTCTTCGGCATAGTCTCCAGCTTTTTGATCGGTTTCACCAAAAGAATGATGTTCGGAAAGATAGCCATATTGCTCAATGTCGGCCGGCACCGCGCAACCCACCGAGGAAGCGATCAGACGATTTGGCTCGTTAGTAGCGTTGCGGCTCATAACGACGTAAACGATTTGGCCCGGTTTAATTAATTTCAAACCCTCTTCTTGCGAAATTCGTTTACAACCGGCCGGGAAAATACTGGAAACGGTAACTAGGTTGAAAGGAGCGATTCCGGCAGAGCGCAGAGCCATTTCAAAGGAAGTTAAATATTCTTTGTGCGTGCCAACCCCCTTGGTAAAAAAAACTTTGTTGGGAACCATATTTTAATTTATCAGTTTTTCAGTTGACCAGATTGTGATTGATCAGTTGATTCTTTGATTAATTATTATTTTTTAAAACGCGCTAACGGCGAAACACGAAATCTCTTGGCGATGCTTCGCGCTCCGCGGATAAAAATAGTCTCTTTTTTATCTTTAAATTTTTTTATTTCCTGTTCCAAATCGTCCCGCATTTCGTCGATCGCCGAAAAAATATCCGCTTGTTCCGATTCGGCTCGAAACATTTTACCGCCTAAATTCAGATTTATCTCCGCTCGAAAAATATCTCCTGATTTTTGCTTTGTCGTCACTCTGCCAAGCTCAACTTCTATCACTATTTTTTCTTCGCCGAAAGATTTGAAAAATTTCTCTAATGTTTCTATTTTTTTCTGAACGTAATCCTGAACGCCTGACGTAATTTCAAAATCTTTTTTCTTGAAAATTATTTGCATACTTTTATTTTAAACCTTATTAAAAAAATGTAAATAGTTAATAACGATAAATTATTATTTTTTCATAAATCGGCTAAATAAAAAATTTAAAAACCGATTTTTCTGATTTCTTCTTCCAGCTTTACGCCAAATTTTTCTTCAACCGATTTTTTACAAAGCTCAATTAATTCTAAAACGTCGCTCGCCTTGGCCTGGTTAACATTTAAAATAAAATTGCCGTGCTGGGACCAAATTTCCGCGCCGCCAATTCGCTGGCCGGTCAAGCCGCACTGTTCAATTAAAAATCCCGCCGGCAATTTTCCGCCCCGAATTTTTTCTTCGACTTCCGGATGATTTTTTAGCAGAATATCGCCTTTGGCTACCAGATAATTTTTAAACACGCTGCCGGCCGAAGGAAAATTTGGCATTTTTTCAACTATCTTTTGCGCTTCCTGCAGAGTCTCTTGGCCTTTATTTTCATTCCGTTTAATAAATTTTAATCTGGCTCCCAAGATTATTTCCTGGCTACGCTTAAACCTGGAATCCCGATAGCTGAACTGGCATTCGCTGGCCAGAACTTCTTTCTCCGCCAAATTAGCGTCTAAAATTTGCACACTGACAACCGCCTGGGCCAAATCCTGTCCGAGCCGCCCGGCATTGCCGCAAACGGCTCCGCCCAAGGTTCCCGGAATGCCCAGCGCCCATTCCAACCCTCCGAGATTGCGGCTGGTCGCTTCCGATAAAACTTTCGCCAATGACGCACCGGCACCGCAAACTGCTTGCGACTCCTGCTCTTTTGAATCAAAAATTATCTCGTTATTTTTTATTTTTATCACTAATCCATTAAAGCCCTGATCCGCAAACAGGATATTGCTGCCACCGCCTAAAATAAAAAAAGGCGTGGAATTTTCTTTTGCCCAAGCGAGCGCGCCCGTTAATTCTTTCTTATTTTCCGTCACCAAAAAATACTTCGCCGGCCCGCCGATTCTAAACGTTGTGTACTCGGATAATTTTATATTTTCTTTAATATTCGGCAGCAAAATTTGCATTATTTTTTTATTAAAAATGTAAATCCCAAAGTGTAAAATCTAAGTATTCCACTCCGCGGAATAGATTTATAAATTTTGAATTTTACATTTTACATTATCTTCTCACTTCCGCCCCCGTTTTATACCAATCTCTTTCCGCTCGATTTACCGCATAAACCATATTCCACTGACGGCCCGAATTTGAAAAATTATCGGCGCCCATATTCAACCAATGCTTTGTGCCGTCGCCGTTTATTTCATAAACTCGCAAGTCCCCTTCGGCGCGAATCAACCAAACTTCCTGAAAAGAGTCTAATTCCGCTTGGCTTACTTCAATGATATTTTGCCAGCCGAAATGCGAATAAGCGTTAAAAATTTCCGGCGACTGAATCCAGCGCCGATAACTACCCTTGATAATATAAACCCGAGAACTATTCTTGGCGCGGATCAAAGAACCATCCGGAAAATTAGAGCTCAGCTTCGAAGCAACATCCAAGATCGGCTCGGAATTAATAGTAAGAGACGAACCCAGATTAGGGCTGGCCGTCAATTTGGCGATGTAAGAAAAATTGTACATCGGCTCGTCATTCAAAAAATTCGTCGCGCTAACCTGGCTGATCGGCATCAAAACGACTTTTTTAATCTGTCTGTCGAAATTTAAAATATTTTCCTGAATTTGTTTTTTATCGCCCAAAGACAGAAAACGAATATCCAGCCGGCCATCATTATAAAAGATTAGAATCGGAATCTTAAAATTGGTTTTTTCTCGCTCCGAAAAAGCCAGCACTAAATGATAGCCGGCGGAATCCGGCAAAAGTTCATGCCAGTGGCCAGACCAATCTTTGATATTTTCAGAAAAAGGCAAAAAAGAATTATCGCTGGCTAATAAATTGCTGACGACTGTTGGCTCAACGCGCAATCGATTGCCGGTCAGAAGCGAATTGGCATAACAATATTTTTGACCTTCTCCGTACCGGCAGTCATTCAAATAAGTAGCAACCACCCAGTCGGCAAAAACTTCCGGGAAACTATTTCTGTAACCCGATTGCCATAGCGCCGCTTCAAGACTGGCTGCACCAACGCCGTTAGCCGTTGTCATTTTCCCCAGAATTCCTTGTCCATATCTTCCTACCAAATACTGCATAAAAAGATTAACTACCCCGTAATCTTCCGGCTGATTAGTCCATTCGGTCAACGAATCAGATGGACCGCGTAAGAATTCGGCAACTCTTTTTTGCAAATTGCTACCCGGGTAATTATCGTCATAGCCGCACAAAGTTATCGCATATTCGGATCTAGCCTCGTTAAGCCAAACATCTTCGTTCAATCCCTGGCGCCTATTTTTTTGATTATAAGTTATCATGTGCTGAAACTCGTGAGCCAAAAAACTTTTAACCCGGGACGATCCGATAAAAGCGGCGTTAAGATAGATCATTTCTCTTTCGTTCGAATTAGCCATCTGGATTTTTGGCAATTCGTCGACAAAATTGAAATATCCGCCGGCGCCACCGCGCATTTCGGTAATTAAAATAGTGACCCTCGATTCGTTGTCGATTCCCGGCAACCATTCAGAGCCGTATACTTTTGTGAGGCGAGGATAAATAACCTGATCAAATTCCGAGGCTAGACTTAAAATATAATGTTGAGCATCTTCTTGATTAGCCACACTGTCCCACCAGTCATCCTCGACATAGAATAATCCTTTTTCGCTAACCTGCCTTAAAGTCGCTTTCGTCAAAGTCCTGCCAGAAAAATCATAAGACGAGTCAACATTAAAAAGAATATCTTCGCCTGACGAAAAGGCAAAGGCGTGATTTGCTCCCAGGAGGCCCCAAAAAATAACCGCCAGTATTAATCCGTAAAAAAAATTTGTCTTTTTTATTATCGCGAACATATGAACCTAGTCTACCGAATTTTCTGTTCAAATTCAATAGAAATTTATTCTCCGCTTAATTTCAAAATTTTTTAGTAAAAAGAGCGGCCTATCATATTGCCAAAAGAGGCTAAATGTTGTAGAATCAAAAAAATATTATGAACACTTTTATCAGCCAGATAATCAGCCAGATAAAACGAGGCGCACTCTTTTTCGGTGATATTTTTATGCTGTACCTGGCCTTATTCTTAACGCTGGTTTTTCGTTATGGGAAAAACTGGCAGGAAAACTGGGATGACCATTTCTTACCCTTTACCCTTATCTATGCCCTTTCATTAATCGTTTTTTATATTATCGGCCTTTACGACATTCACGTTGCCCGAAACAATTTATCATTCTTTCTAACACTCGCTCGCGCAGTTTTTATCAACGCAGCCTTAGCCATTGTTTTTTTCTATTTTATTCCATTTTTTGGTATTTCGCCCAAAACCAATCTTTTTTTGAATATTGCTATTTTTGCCTTTATTTTTATTGTCTGGCGCCAATTTTATAATTATTTTATTAAAAGCCCAAATCTCTTAAATAATATTATGGTGCTGGGCGAAAGCCAGGAGACTAAAGAATTGATTGAGTACATAAATATTAACCCGCAGCTTGGCTATCGCATCAAAAAAATCGTTAACGCCGAAGATATCGAGCTCCTGCGCGATTTAATTGAAACCATCATCCAGGAAAAGATCCAATTGATTTTAACGACTATCAGCCCGCATAAAGATTTAAATCTCGTCCGCAATTTGTATCAGTGTATTCCACTCAAAGTCGTGGTCAGCGAACTACCCAGCTTTTACGAAAAAATTACCGGCAAGATTCCGGTTTCCGCCATTGAAGAAGTTTGGTTTCTGGAAAATCTAATGACCGACCAAAAAACTTTTTTCACCAGCCTAAAACGATTGCTGGATATTTTAATTTCTTTAACACTAGGTATCGGCGCCTTAATCCTAACGCCTTTCATTGCTCTCTTCGTCAAACTTTCCAGTCCGGGCCCGATTTTTTATTACCAAAAACGCGTTGGCCAGGATAACCAGATTTTCAAGATAATAAAATTCCGCACTATGATTCATAACGCCGAAAAAAACGGCGCCGAATGGGCTAAAGAAAAAGATAACCGCGTCACTTGGGCCGGAAGGTTTTTACGAAAAACACGGCTGGACGAATTACCGCAACTTTTGAATATTTTAAAAGGCGAGATGTCGTTTGTCGGTCCGCGGCCCGAACGGCCAGAATTTGCCTTCTCGGCCGAAATCCTGGCGCAAATCCCCTTTTACCAGGTGCGGAATTCAATTAAACCCGGCTTGACCGGCTGGGCGCAAATTAAATACCCCTACGGCGCTTCTATTAGAGACACCATGCAAAAACTGCAATATGACCTCTACTATATAAAAAATCGCTCCTTCGGCCTGGAAATCGCCATTATTCTCAAAACCATAAAAATTATTCTTTCCGGCGGAGGGAGATAAAAAGATAACAAGCGAATAAACAAAAACTCACGGCTATAAAGTCGTGAGTTTTTAAATGCCTAATCTCGTCTTAATTTTTTCCATGAAACATTATTAAATTTTTACGAGGCCACCCGCCATATCCAAAATTTGATTAACTTTCTTCTCTATATCATCAAGCCTGCCCAATTGTGTTTTTATGTTCACTAGCCGAGACTCAATACTATTAAGCTGCAAATCAATATTATTAAATCGCGAACTGATACTTTTAAATTGCCAATCAGCATTACCAAATCTCCGATTGACACCATCAAGTCTCCAGTCAATACCATCAAACCCCTTTCTAATTATTTGAGCTAAATTTTCAAATTCTTTTTTTGTTTCTTTGTCCATATTATTGACCACTTAAGCAAGACCGTCATTCGGTATTTCTAATTTGCGGATGCAAATCCTTAAGTTCCGCTTGACTATAATCCCACCAAGGAAATTCAACGGCTGCCAGGCCTTGAGCGACTCGAAGCTGCTTTTGCGGCCACCAAACTCGCCAAAAATAAAAATAGCCAACTAGCGAAATAACCAATAAGATTACCGACAAAATAGCGACTGAATTTCTTACATATTTATTCATATAATTATTATTGATTATTTAAAAAAATAACTCCACTTCTCAATTTGAGAGTTGAAGCAGCTAATGACTACGCCTATATTATAGCCTGCCTGAAAAACAAGGCAAATCTTTTGTTTGTGGATAAAAATCTTTATTGAAGGACTCCTTTCAAGAGCTCGACTGTCGGAAAATTGAAAAAAGACTGATTTTATGGTTAAATTTAGATGATATAATGCTACAAAAAACAAGAACAAAAATCTATAATCTCCTGCGCTGGAGCGAGCAATACACCAAAACTGATATGGTGTATTTAACTAGGGGTGGGTTTTGGCTTATATTAGGACAAATTATTTCTACGGCTTGCTCTTTTTTGCTAGCAATCGTTTTTGCAAATCTTCTTCCAAAAGAAATTTATGGCGTATATAAATATGCTCTCTCTGTCGCCGGAGCCATCAGTGCCCTCTCCTTAACCGGCATAAACACAGCCGTAACTCAAGCCGTTGCCAGAGGTTTTGAAGGAACGCTAAAAAAATCTATTTCCATACAGCTTTCTTGGAGCATTATTATGTTTTTAGCCTCCATAACCGGAGCTGGTTATTATTTTGCTCAAGGCAATAATATTCTCGCTGTAATGTTATTATTTATTGCCGTAACTCTGCCTCTTTCTACCAGCACCAACACCTATACGGCTTTGCTGGTCGGCAAAAAAGAGTTTAAATCTGCGGCAAAATATAGCACAATCTCGTCAGTATTTATTTCTGCAGCAAGTTTTATTATTTTGCTTTTTACAAAAAACCCTCTCTGGCTAGTTCTTGTTTATCTGCTCTCCACAACCGGAACAAATATCTTTTTTTATTTTTATTCCATTAGAAAATTTAGACCCAACAAAAAAAATGACCCGACTTCTCTTTCTTACGGAAAACACCTAAGCCTAATCGTGTTTCTGGGTACCGCGATCAGCTACTTAGATAATATCTTAGTATTTCATTATCTTGGTTCTGTCGCCTTAGCGATTTATAGCTTTGCTTCGGCACCCGCAGATCAGATGAAGGGACTATCAAAAACCCTTTCTACTTTATTTATACCAAAGATAGCACCTCAGTCCTTGGCCAAAGCCAATGAGACAATTAATAAGCGCATCCCCCAGCTGATTTTCGTGGGGCTGCTTACTGCGTTAATTTATATTATTTTGATTCCTCCATTTTTCCAAATATTTTTTCCTAAATACTTGGACTCTATCTGGTTCGCGCGCCTTTTTGGACTTAATGTGATGCTAATGCCGGTTAATACGGTAATTGGATCCGCTATTAACGCTAAACTAGTAGAAATGCCTAAAAAATGGCTATATCGATTTCATATATCAATCCAGACCATTACCATTGGTTCTCTGCTATTGTTAGCGCCTACTTGGGGCATAACAGGGGTGATCTTAAGCAAAACGCTTTCTACCTTCGTTTCGATATTGATTTCTTTATATTATTGGAAAAAAACACTACGAATCAAAATAGCACCGCAGGAGGAGAAGACTGAGCTTGTTTCTGCTTCTTGACGCTAACGGTCTATCTGATACAATTTCACCGTGCTAATGAACAAAACTTAATGGCTAAATCATTTTTCGTTCTATTTTTAAAAACATGAACCAGCAAAAAGCCCCCAAAGTTATCCTGATCTATCCAGGTATCGGCCTCTGCGGCTTTGGAAACAAAACTAGCGGCAGCGCTGAAATGCATCGAATTCATCACGGAATATGTTCTATTGGCGCTTCTGCAAAAAAAGCCGGATACGAAGTCGAACTTATTGACATGAGAAGATTAGACTCATGGGATGATTTTAAAAAAACTTTCTCCGAGAAAAAAGCTGATATTGTAGGCATAACCATTTCTAATGTAGACTCAAAAATCGCCCTAGAAACTATTGAAATCATCAAAAAAATTGACTCAAAAATAAAAATTATCGTCGGAGGTCTGAGCCCAACGATTTTTCCAGAAATATATTCCGAGAATAAAAAAATAGATTTTATTGTTGTGGGAGAAGGAGAAGTAGCATTCTTAAAGATTATTAATTCTATTTTAGAAAATAACTCTTTCCCAAGACTCGCTCGCGGCGAAAAACCAGACCTTGATAGCCTGCCGTGGATAGACAGAGAATTATTTGATTATCCAAAAGAGCTTTTTCATCCGTTTGCTCCTGGGCAAGCTGCTCCCTCCGTTACGATGCTAGCTGGCCGGGGCTGCCCATATCAATGCACCTATTGTCAGCCAGCAGAGAATATGACTTACGGCAGGCCACATCGAATGCGTAGTCCAGAAAACGTTATTGCGGAATTAAAAATACTAAAAAATAAATATAATTTTAAAAGTATTACTTTTTGGGATGACACCTTTACCGTTTACCCAGATTGGGTTTTTAAATTTTGTGACCTATATGAAAAAGAAAAATTTAATGCCGCGATCACCATTGATTGCCGAGCGGACATTATTTGCCGCAACGAGAAAATGATAAAAAGACTAAAAGAAGTTGGACTAGAATGGATTTTAATGGGAGTGGAAAGTGGTAGCCAACGCATATTAAATTTTTTAAAAAAAGGCGCGACTGTTGAACAGAATCGCCAAGCCATTGAAATTTGCAAGAAATATAGAATTAAAGCTTACACGACATTCATGCTCGGACTCCCCACCGAAACCAAAGAAGAGCAGATGGCCACAATAAATTTTATCAACGAAAACAGACCGGAAAATCCTAGCCCCTTCTACTTTCTACCAATTAAGGGAACTGAAATCTATCAATTTTGCGAAGAGAATGATTTAATTTTACCGGAGTACAAAAATAATCCGCTTGATATCGCCAGAAGTGGGAATTTCAAACCAAAAATAAAAAACATTGACTACGAATATTTAGACCGCATAAAAAGCCTGCTCTTTATAAACAAAAGAAGCCGACTAACAGAGCTGCTTGGAAAAGGATGGCGAGAACCGAACAGAATTTTGCCTTTTTTTAAAAAAAAATTAAGAAATATTATAAATTATATTAGATCAAAATACACCTCAAAAATATGAAAAAAGGCAAAGGAAAGAAAACAATATTTGTTAGTGGGGTTGCTGGTTTTTTAGGCAGTCATATCGCCGATCATTTTATTGCCAACGACTACAAGGTAATCGGCTGTGATAATCTTCTTGGCGGATACATTGATAACATTAATCCAAAAGTAAGTTTCTATGAAACTGACTTAACTGATTTTAAATCAACCCTCAAAATAACAAGGTCAGCTGACATAGTTTTTCATTGTGCCGCTACCGCTTATGAGGGGCTTTCCGTTTTTTCCCCCTATCTGGTAACAAAAAACATTGTAGACGCCTCGGTTTCTTTAATTACTGCCTCCGTGGTTAATAAAGTTCAACGATTTATAAATTATTCCAGTATGGCAAGATACGGCGGACAAAAACCGCCCTTTACAGAAAATATGACCCCAAAGCCAGAAGATCCATATGGAATCGGAAAATATTCTGTTGAACTATACTTAAAAAATATTGCCGAAACACACGGAATGGAATGGGTCAATATTATTCCTCATAACATCATCGGGCCAAGACAAAAATACGATGACCCTTATCGAAACGTAGCATCCATAATGATTAATCTAATGCTTCAGAAGAGACAACCCATCATTTACGGTGACGGCCAGCAAAAACGCTGCTTTTCATTTGTTGGCGATGTTAACAGCACACTAAATGAACTTGCTTTTTCTGATCAAGTATTAAGCGAGAACATAAACGTGGGGCCAGACGACGAATTTGTCACTATAAATAATTTAGCTAAAACCATTGCCAAGCTTTTAAACTTTAATCTGCAGCCGATCTATCACGATCCCAGGCCAAAAGAAGTTAAGCTAGCATATTGTTCATCAAACAAAGCAAGAAAATTACTAGGCTATAGAACAAAATATAAACTAGAAGAAGGACTACAACAGATAATAGACTACATAAAAGAAAAAGGCGTGAAACCTTTTGAATATCACCTAGATCTTGAAATAAAGAATGAAAAAACTCCGAAAACTTGGCTCAAAAAATCTTTTTAAATATAAAATAAAATAAAATAAAAAAACCAAAATAAATATTTATTTTGGTTTTTTTATTAACGATTTCTTTTTATAAACCTTCTATAATTGACTTTACTAGAGGCATATTAACCTCATAAGAATATTTCTCTTTTACAGTTTTTTGCGCAGCCCAACCGATTCTTTCTGCCAAATCACGGTTATTATAAACTTGCCTTATTCTATTAACCCACTCCTCCGTTGAATCAGCTAAAAAGCCATTCAAACCATCCTTTATCACATAATTATTTTCACCAACCGGTGAAACAATCGTCACTATTCCACTGGCCATATACTCTAATGCTTTTAAAGCGCACTTTCCGCAATTCCATTCGTTGTTAACCAACGGCATAACACCAATATCAAAAGATCGGATTACCTTGGGCATTTCTTTCGGGTCTTTCCAGTCAGTAATCTCAACATTCAAACCGCTTATCTCTTCAAATAACTTATGAACTCTTTTATCTTTTAAGGCGCCTAATAAAACAAATTTAAAGGGTGGGCCAATTTTTATCAACTCCTCAAAAACAGGTTTTAATATTGTTAAGTTTTCATAATGAATATTTCCTAAACCAGCCCACCCGATAACAAGTTCCTTTTTGCCGATAGCTACTGAATGACTAGAATTTGCAAAAGTCGAAAAAGGAACGCAAGTAGGAAAAATACAAACATTTTCATTGTATTTTTTTGCCCAATCAGCCAGACAATGACTGCCGGCCATAACAGCATCAGAAATTTTTACCAGTCGAGTCATACGCCTTCTTTTATTGGGGCGCAAAAAAATTGGATCATCAAAATCAAAAACAAGCTTTCTTTTGAAAAAAAACTTAAAAAATAACACCAAAATATAAAAATCTAACTGATAAACTGTTCTAACTAAATAAAAGATATCTTCACTCTTTGCAAAAAATAATATTTTAAAATTTCTTATAAACTCTTCGAAGCGATCTTTTTTGAAACTAAAAGCAGAACGTGACCCTAGGGGCTCACAAACAATCGCTTTGATTCCCATTTTATTTAATTCCTCGGCTACCAAATAACCACGATAACGAGCTGTCGCACTTGAAATATTTTGTTTAACAAAAAAGTAGACGGTCATAGAGTTATAAAATTTAGAATATTTACTGCCCGATTTTCCCAAGTATACTTTTTTACATCTTCTAGGGCCTGCCTAGAAATCTGGCTAGCCAAAGCTGAATCGGCTAAAATTTTTCTAACACCCCCCGCCAAAGACTCAGGATTGTCTGCTTGAGCAAAAACACAATTCGACTCATTCAATACCTCCCGAATAGAAGGCAAGTCTGAAGCAACTATCGGCCTGCCAGAAGCCATATACTCGAACATTTTTATGGGCGATGTGTAAAAAATTGATTCTTTTTTATTGGCGGAGTTAGGCAACATTAGAATATCGGCGCATTTCAAAAACCCCGGAATCATCTCCGGTGATTTATAACCACAAAATAAAATGTTGCTTAGTTTTTTTTGTTCTATTAGTCTTTCATATTTTTTTACATCCCCTTCGGTTCCCCCTACCAAAAAAAATTGCAAATCTTTATCCTGCTTCATTATACTAGCTGCTTCTACAACACTATCTACTCCTTTCCAGTAATATAAGTGACCTACATACATTATTATTTTTTTATCTATTGGCAAATTTAATTTTTCCCGCCACTCCTTCTTACTTCCTTCAAAAATATTTTTTTTCAGATCAACACCATTAGGAACTACTAGGGTTGAAGCAAACCCCCGTTTTTTAAGTTCGCGCTCCGTGCCAGCAGAGTTACAGATTATCTTTCTAACTTTTTTCAAAAAAAGTTTTAAAAACCGGCCCTTACGTTCTGGCCAGTTATGAGCTTCGTAGACCGTTTTAAATCCTCGCCAAGAAAACTGCCAGGCGATTTCTGGATTACGAGTATAGACCATGGCGTCTTTATCGAATTTAATAAATAATAGTTTTATTAAAAAGCTTACTTCGCGCAAATAGAAAGCTAATCTTCCTAAATATTTTTCATATTTAAAAAAATCCGGGGAGGCCAATTTTACGACTTGGAAATTTCGTTCTAAGCCATAAAAATTAAATAAATCGCCTTTGATTTTATTATCACGTTCCGGGAGTACGAGTTGAACGATCACCCCCCGTTTAGCGAGCTCCTCGCACGTTTTAACAACTTGGAGACCATGGGCTCGCTCTGTCGGAATGCGAAAATTGGCAATATATATTAATTCCATAGATTACTTTTCAACTACTAAAATTAAGCTTAGTCCCCTGACGAAAAAGATTCTTTGGACCGCTGCCATCAAAACCGGTGAGATATGAAATAATCTCATAATTTTACCCGCGCCAGGGAAACATCTAAAATCTTCATATATTTTTATTTTTCTAAATCCGGCATCATAAGCAATCATATAAAGGGAAAACCTAGTAAACGGTCTTTTGTGAGTATAGTCATTCCAAAAGCTTTTATCAAGCAGATAAGGACAATTTGGAGTATACAGAACCGCCTTACCGCCAGGTTTTAAAATACGCTTAATTTCTTTAAGAAAAATTAATGGATTATTTAGATGCTCGATAACCTGCTTTGCCCAAATTCCTTCATATTTTTCGCTTTTCAACAAATGCATTTCTTTGTCCGCGTCTATTTTCCGAACTTTATATCCTTTATCTCTGGCAACTTTCAGATCATCTTCGTCAATGTCTATTCCCTCAATAGCCTGGGGCGCCAAAGAAATAAGGTTACCAGCTGCGCAACCAATATCTAATATCAATCCCTTAAAATTAGGAAACCAACGATAAAAATTTATTGCCTCAAACCACTGATTTCTGTTTTTGTTATATTTAAAATCTGAATAATAGCTCATAATAAAATATTAATTTTATACTCTTCAACTAACTCGCCAAAGCTCCGCAACACTAATTCTGGACTTATTCTTTTCAAACACCTCAAATCCCCACTCCTACAATTAGTAATTGTCTTTATAACGCTACTACAAGGCCAACATTCTAAGTCTTTAACATGTACTACTCTGCACCTTTCATAGATTGGCGGCTGGTCTAACGAATTACAGGGCCCCAAAATATCGAGAACAGGCACCCCTAAGGCATTGGCTATATAAAGTGGCCCTGTATCAGAACTAATAAAATAATTGAATCTCTTTATTAAAGCAGGGACCTCCTTCAGAGAGAACTCTCCATAAGTAATTATTACCCCTTCTCCTGTTAGTTGTTTGAATCTTTTTAAAAGAAGTTCATCCGATAGGTTACCAATAACGATAATTTTAAAACCGTATTGACGGTTAATTTCGTCGGCCAGTTTAGCAAAGTTAAGCTCTCCCCATTCTTTAATCTTATTACCTGCACTCAAACATAGGCCAACGACAACATCAGAAGGCGCTATCCTTTGACGAGACAAGAATTCGGCTGATTTTTTTATAGCTGAATCATCTATAAAAACTTCTTTGGTTAAATGATCATCATTAATTTTAATAAATTTTAACAAATCCAAATAGTGCCTAACTGATAATGTATTTTTTTTAAATTCAAGTCTCTTAGTAGACAAGAAAGATAAAATCTGATGAAAAAATCCCATGCTATCATTTACAGAGGTTATGCGTATGTTAATTCCAGCAAAAAACGGCAATATAAAATTCAATGTACCTGGAACTAAATTAATGCTAACATCAAAATTTTTTTTCTAATCTCTTTAATCAAATGCCAGACATCCAATATTTTCTTCTTAGAGTTCAGGCTATTAACTATAATTTTATTTATGCGTTTATTATTTTGTAAAATTTCTTCCACGCGTGGCGTCACAAGGACAGCTAACTGCACTTCCGGATATTTTTCTTTTATCGCTCTAAAAACCGGGGTGGCACAAACCAAATCACCGATTTTCGCATTATCAATGACCAAGATGCTTTTAATATTTTTTTGAATCACAAAAAAATTTTTTATCCATATAAACAGATAAAAAAATGGGGATAATAAAAAAATTGCCGCGAGAATTATACACTTTTTAAAACATTGATCAAAATTAGTCTTCGACATAGCTGCTTTTATAAAAAATATTATACCCACAGACAATTCCCTCAATTCATTAAAAAAGCCACCGAACCTGCTATCTTTTAGTTAATGAAGATTTTTTCTTTCAAGCACCAAGTACTTACTCACATTTATTTTTTCGAGATACAGCGGAAATTCATCAATAATATCACCTCTTCTTGCTTTGATAATAATTTTATCGAATAAACCATTTTTTATTTTATCAAGCTCTTCTTGTCCAATAATTAAATTGTCATTAATTTTCAAATATTGATAATAATTATCAGAAGTTAAAAAAGTAGCTATTTCTGGCACATCATAAAGAAATATTTTTTCTACTGGACGAAGCCCGGTAAAATAACTTTCTAAATCACGCGTATTATGACTATTGTAATAAGCAGAGACCCAGGAGCCGAAACAAAGCTGATAAAACTGGAAAAAAGCCAAAGCGACTACCAGAAAAACCGAAGTAAAGGCTAAAAATTTAATTTTAAAATGATTATTTAAAAAAATAACGATAGTTTCAATTGAGGCTGGGAAAAAAATTAAAACAATAACTTGAGCAGGAAAAAGGTATCGATACCATCCAGCCAAGTGCAGATAAGATAAAATTATAAATATCGAAAAAATAAAAGCGATGGTTTCGGTTAGAGATGTTTTGCTTTTATGATATTTAAACCTAATAATAAAAGCGATTGCCCAAAAAACCATTAAAACAAGCAGATAAAGAGGCGCCGCCTCAGTAAAAAATCGACTAAAATTTTGTATCGCCAAAGAGATGGAATCTGTAGTAGCAGACGGATTAAAGTAATCACCGAAAACCTTGCTTAATAATGTCTCTCCGGAAAATTGAGTTTTAAATAAAAAGCATAAGGTAACAGCAAGTCCCAAAAAACCAGAACCGATTAAACGCCAATTCCAATTAACCATTTTTCTAAAAATTAATATGCCAAAAATAAAAGAAATTGGCAAAATCAAAAAAATAGACTTACTCGCTAAGCAAAAGCCCAAAGATAATCCGGCCAAAAAGTAATTTAAATGCCCAGCCAAATAATTTTTCTCTTCAATGAGATAAAGAAAATACAAAAAGGCAGTCAAAAAAAACAGACCGGGCACTTCGCCTAAAACATTTTTTCCGTTGCCATACAAGGGGGCAAAACTGATTAAAAGAAGAGAGGATAGGACCGCTATTTTAAGGCCCCAAATTTTTTTAATTAAAAAATACGAAAGGCCGACCAGCAAAAGACAAAAAATAACCATGACTGATCGCGCTAATAGTAGACTTTTGCCAAAAAAACATAAAACCCATCCTATCGGATAAGCAATGGGAAAACCCGTCGAAAAAAAAGTTGCATCTTCGACAAATTTTCCTGGCTCAACTTGAATTCCTAGCCGACCATGAGCAACTAAATTTTCAGCGGACTGAATAATAAAACCTTCATCGTACCAAGTCGGAGGACTTTCGGTTAACTTATAAGTAACAAAAAAAAGAGTAACAATTAACAAAAAAACTAGGAAAAATTTTTCGTAAATATTTCTCACTTAGATTAAAGGCTTTACAACTTATGATCTTTTCGCTCTAAAGATTGCGAACTTATAAATCAAAAAACTTTCCACTGCGATAACTGCTTCAGCTAAAAATTGTGCCAGCATGTACCAGAGGCCAATCACTTCTACTAGCAAAAAAACTATCAAAACATTCAGCGCTAGATTAGTTAAGGTTGTCAGCAGATAAAAAGCAATCTGATAATGCATTTTGTCTGTCCGACAATCATCAAATGTCCAAAACTTATGCAAAGAAAAACTAACGATAAAAGAAAAAACAAAAGCTAATACGACCGAAAAAAGATACCAAATTCCAGCAAATTCAGTAAAAGAATAGAGAGCAACAAAGCCAGTTAAAGTTGCTGCTCCCCCAGAAATCAAAAACCTAATAACCTCAGCCGGGATTTTGAATCTTATTTCCCAAGGCATAATTACAGCTTCTAAAATAGTCGAAAAAGCCATCTTGGATACTCCAGCGTTTCTCACTCTAATAATTGTCGGAATTTCCTTGAAAGTTGAGCCATTTTTTAAAAGCAGATATCTTAAACTGAAGAGAAAAGCAAATTCTTTAGCCTGTAATTTATCAAAATTTATTTTTTTAAGTGCCGATGCAGAAATAGCCATAAAAGCATTGGTCCAGTCACGCATCCTGTAGCCAAAAATAGTCCGACAATAAAAATTAGCCCAACGGCTTAAAAGTGCCCGCTTAAAAGGATATTCGCTCATACCATCTGACAGTAAATGGGCCGAACCAATTACCAAATCAAATTTATCTGACGCCTCAAGCATGGCCGGAATATCGTCTGGATGATGGCTTAAATCCGCATCCATCATAAAAATAGCTTCACATTCGACAAAGTCGGCTAACGCCTTCTTAAGACCAGCCTTATAAGCATTACCCAGCCCGTCCTTAACTTGACGAGTCAATAAAAATAAGCCTGAATATTTAGTCTGCAATTTTTTTACCACATCCCCTGTCCCATCTGGAGAATTGTCATCTACTATTAAGATCTTCGCACTCGGAATAATTTCAAAAATTTTCGTAACAAGCTTATCAATATTTTCTTTTTCGTTATAAGTCGGAATAACAAAACAAATATTTTTCATTTTTAAACTTTAAAGAATTTTTTTATCAAGTTAACAATCTTGTCTTTTTCTTTATTTGTGAGTTGAGAAGAAGAAGGAATATATAACCCATTTTTACCAAGCTTATCGGATACTGGATAAGCACCAGATTCCTTATAGATTGGCTGCCAGTGCATTGGAAAAAAATACGTTCGTGTTTCTACTCCATTTTTTTCTAAAAATTTCATTAATTTATCTCTATCTCCTTTTTTAAGCACTAGCCCGTACATCCAAAAAATTGATTTAACGTTTTTCTTCTCTGACGGAAAAATTAAAAAGTTTTCTAGCCCTCGCATTTTCTCGGTATAATATCGAGCATTTTCTCGCCTTAAAGAGACCAATTCATCCAGGCGATCCAATTGTGCTAAACCTAGAGAAGCCTCCAAGGCACTCATCCTTAAATTCCAGCCCTGCTGCTCGTGCCAAAAATGATATTTATCGTGAATATAATACGCCTTTAATTTAATTAATTTTTTATATAACGGTAAATTATCAGTGATTATCATCCCGCCCTCACCCGTAGTTATCACTTTGTTAGCATAGAAGCTAAAACATCCGGCATCACCAAATGTTCCGGCTAGCTTACCTTTATACAAAGCGCCATGCGCTTCCGCCGTGTCTTCAACCACCAGAAGCTTATGTTTTTTAGCAATGGCCATAATCTCCACCATGTCGCAAGGGTGGCCATAAATGTGGACTGGAATTATGGCCTTAGTTTTTGCTGTAATTTTTTCTTCTATTTTTTTAACATCTATATTCCCATTTTCTTCACAATCGACAAAAACCGGCCTGGCTCCACATTGTGTAACTGCGTTAGCGGTTGCAACCATTGTAAACGTTGGAACAATTACCTCGTCTCCTTCTTTGACCCCTAATCCCCAGAGAGCCAAAAACAAAGCCGAACCACCAGAATTTACCGTCGTAGCATATTTTACGCCAAATTTTTTTGCGAAAGCTTTTTCAAAAATTTCGACATACTTAGCCGTGCTCGAAATATTTCCCTCTTTTACTGCCTGAGTTACTGCCGCTATCTCTTTTTTTGTAATATACGGTTCGCAAACCCTAATATACTCCTGACTATTTTTTTGTATCATAATCTATCATTATTTTTATTAATTTATCAAACTTTATTTTTGGCGACCAACCCAAAATTTTTCTAGCTTTTGAAGCGTCGCCGCACAAGTAATTTACCTCGTTGGGCCTGAGATAAGATTTATTGGTTTTAATTACTTTTTTAAAATCTACCCTCGCCAATTCACAAGCCTTTTGAGCAAACTCCCTTACTGTATGAGTTTCGCCAGTGGCGATAACAAAATCTTCTGGGATTTTTTGTTGAAGCATGCGCCAAGCAGCTTCCATATATTCCGGGGCATAGCCCCAATCTCTTGATGCTTCTAGATTTCCCAAACAAATATAATCTTTTTCTCCCTTCAAAATAGCGCCAATCCCCTTGGTTATTTTTCTAGTGACAAAATTTTCTCCGCGTCTTGGCGACTCATGATTAAAGAGAATACCATTCGCGACGAACATGCCGTATGATTCACGATAAATTCTAGCCATTTCAAAACCATATAATTTTGAAACACCATAAGGACTTTTAGGCTTAAAAGGCGTCTTTTCGTTTTGTGGTGCTTCGCCCGACTCGCCAGAAAAAAGCTCTGAGGTTGAGGCTTGATAAATTTTACACTTTAGACCCAAGATTCGGGCTGCCTCCAACAGATTAAGGACACCAACTCCGGTCGCGCTAGTCGTGTAAAGAGGAGTTTCAAAAGAAATCTGGACATGAGATTGCGCCGCTAAATTATAAACTTCGTTAGGCTTAACCTTTGATAAAATATTTGTCAAAGAAATGAAATCCGCCATATCGCCATAATGCAAATGGAATTTACCAGCTGCTCCGACACCGGCAATATCTTTATCAGGATTACCATAAAGGTGCTCTATCCTTGATCGATTAAAGCTCGATGATCGTCGCACAATTCCATGCACAACATACCCCTTTTTTAATAAAAGTTCCGCGAGATAAGAACCGTCTTGTCCTGTTACTCCGGTAATTAAAGCTTTTTTCATATTTTATCTTTACCTATTTAAATTGACTCTTAACCATTTAATTTAAAAATCATCAGAAAAATAGTCCGAATCTGTTCCCTATCTTATCCCAGCTTAAGAGAAGATCTGCTAATCCGTTGGAGAGAACGACCACGACAGCCATAAAGAGAGACTCTCGCTGCCACTGATTCCTCTCATTAAGCGACTCTGCAAAAAAGTAGCCAGCGGAGAGAACCAGCAAAGGGTAAATCTGAAACCGATATCTTGTCTCAACCACTGTAGCAAAAATTATCAATGGAGTAAATGCCAAAAAAGCCAACAAATAATTCGATTTTTCCTCTTTTTCTCGCCAAGCTTTTATGACCCCCGCCAAGCCTAAAATAAACAGAAAAACCGAGGCCAAAGCTGATAAGAAAATAAATAAAGCTTGGCCTAAGCCGTGCTGGTAAAACCAAAAACCCATAGGACGGATAACGCTAAAATATTTGTTTATTCGCAAAAACGTTAATTTTAAAAATTCGGCCGGGTAGCTAAGAACAAAATTTTTAAATTGCCTTATTGATTCCGGGTTTATTTCCACGGCTTTGTGAGACTGCAAAAACTGCTGCTGTTCCAAGGTTGGCTCTTGTTCCCCGCTGCCACCATGATAATTGCCAATCCAAAAGTTAAATTGACCGGCAGCACCGAAGGGCATAATTTCGCCGTATATTTGATAATTTCTAGCCGTCCAGGGAATAAAAACAATGAATAAGACAATTGAAAAAATAGCCATCTGCCAAAATAATTTTTTTCTAAAAAATAAAAAATAAACTACCGGTAACAAGAATAAAACCGGCGGCCGGGCTAGAACCGCCAAGCCGGAAACCAGCCCCAATAAAGAAATCAAAATCCAGCTGCTTTGCTGAAAGAAAAAACGGAAGAAAAGATAAAGCAGTGAACAGACAAAAAATAAATACAGCGTCTCGGTCATTAACATCGCCGAAATTTCTATGAGATCCGGATAAAAACCAAAGATTCCGGCCGCCCATAAAGCAACCCCTCGTTTCTTTCCGTTAGTTGAAAAAACCAATAAAGCCGTTAAGTATAAAAGCCATGCGCTTGAAGCGTGAAGCAAAGCCTGAAAAAACCAAACCGCACCGTAGCTGTGGCCAAAAGTCTTATATATGCCAGCTAAAAAATACTCGTAGAGAGGGCCAACCCTGGCGATTGCGTAATCGTGCTCCATATCAATGCTCGAATCTTCTTTGTAGCCATTGCCGTTCACGATATTTTGCGCGATTTTATCATAGGCGCGAGCGTCCACTACCGGCTTAATTTTAAAATGGAAAGAATATCCTACGGAAATTAAAAAAGATCCGGCTAAAATCAAGATTAGAATTTTGTTAATTTTCAAAAAATTAAACATTCTTTCTTTGCTTATTTTTTAAATCGATATTTTAACAATGTCCAGATTGTCTCAATTCCGTCTTTCCAATTTATTTTTTTACCTTCATTCTTGTGGCGCGGATAATAGTTAATCGGTACTTCATAAATTTTTATGCCTCGCCTGGCAATTTTAGCGGTAATTTCCGCGCAGAACTCAAAACGCTCACATTCTAAATCAATGCTTTTTAAGAGCTCTGCCCTAAACATTTTATAGCAGGTTGGCTCGTCGGTTATCTTTGTATTAAAAAGCCAATTGGTTATCCAGGTAATCATAATCCCGCCAAGAGCAAAGATATGCCCCGAATGGCGCCTTTTAAAATAGCTATGCTGCAAACGGCGAGATCCGTAAACAACGGCCGCCTCGCTTTCAGACATTTTGGCTAACATCATCTTAAAATCATTGGGGTCGTATTCCAAGTCAGCATCCTGGACAACAATCACTTCGCCCGTGGCCATCGCAAAACCAGTTCGCAAAGCCCGGCCCTTGCCATAATTTTTTTCGTGATAAAGAATTTTATACCGAGTTTCTAGAGATTTTAAAATTTCCCGCGTGCCGTCCGTCGAAAAATCATCAATAATTATTATCTCTTTTTCCACACCTAAATCCGCCGCTTCAATCCTTTTCAGAATTTCCAATACGGTGTTTTTTTCGTTAAAAACCGGAATGATAATTGACAATTTCATTTTTTGTTCTTTTGAGCCACGACAACTAGCGTTTCAATAAATTTAACACTAATCATGGAAAACAAATAATAAATTAAATTTAAAAATTTTTTCTTCCAGCTTTCTTTGAAGTTACTTCCTAGGCTATACAAATAAGACGTCTCGCGAATGATAAAATCATTTTTTTCTAACAAATGTAAAATCGTTTTGAAATTAAAGTAACAAATATGATCTTCATTTACCGTCGGTTCGGGCTTTGTTATTTTTTCAGCAAGATTGAATAGGTTAAAGCAATTGGGCGTTGTGATGATCAAGCGGCCATTACTTTTTAAATTCCTAGTACAACTTTCTAGAAAAAGTCCGGGATTAGAGAGATGCTCAATCAAATCACCGGCAAAAATGACATCAAATTTTATATTAAAATCGAAATTCTCTGCATTCCCCTTTTTATAAAGTTTCGAATCTAACAACTTATTCTCATCAAAATCAATGTCTAGCCCATAAACTACTTCGGCCTTTTTTAATATTAAATTATGCACCCAATTATCGTTATTAATTTTAATTCCTTGTCCCCAAAAGCCAACGTCCAGAACTACGTCTTTGCTTTCTATCAGATTATCTATTAATTCCAGCTTATTTTTATACACTTTTGAGTCGTTCATAGGATCAAAAAATTAATTCTGGAAAAGTATGGATATCCTTTCCGTCAATTTATCTAGGCTGTGATTTTGAAGAACATAAGCTCGCAATTCCCGACCGTATATCGCATGGCTTTCTTTTGGTAAAATTAAAATCTGCTCTAATTTTTTGGCTATATCATCAGTGTTTTTTTCTTGAAAAAACAATACGGCAGGCAATATATTTTTAAATGATTCGTTAAAAACTAAAACCAATTTTTCACAAGCCATTGCTTCAAGAATGGCTTTATCGAAAGACCCGGAATCAGTTAAATTAACCGAGATTTCGTTTTGATTATAAACCTCCGCTGTTTTATAATTTGCTACTTTCCCCCAAAATTTTATTTTGCCTTTTTGTTCCAAGTCTCCGGCCAAATTTTTTATTTTTTTAAAATATTCCCCGTCTTTTTCTCCGGCTTGGCCCACAATATTTAAAATAAAATCGACATTATTTTTATCCAGTAAAATCGCCGCTTCAATTAAAAAATGAACGCCCTTAATCGGAGAAATCCTACCGAGAAAAAGGATTGAGTTTTTTATTGGTCTAATCCTTTCGTCTTTTTTAAAAATGTCCGTGTTAATGCCGGCCGGCATTAACAAAACTTTCGGCCATTTGGCAAAGAAAGAGAACGGCGAAGTGCAGAAGATTTTTTGTGCTAAAAAACCCGCCAAGATAGAAAAGATATTGCCCGCTCCATGATTATACCAAAGCGCCGTTTTTTTACCTAAAAATCGCCAAAATAAACCACCAAGAAGCATATATTCCTTGTTCATATGAACAAGGACACAGTCGTATTCATTTTTGTGTCGGAAAATATATTTATAGAACCGGCAAACTGACACTAGTTTACGAATAATGCCGGAATAATCTCCATACTGTTCCTTGCCCAAAGAAAAAACCTTTATATTGTCTGGCAAAGCATGTTCGCCAACGCCCAGAGCCAGTACAATCACGCTTTCAAACCGCTCAGAAAATTTCATAGCCCAATCATGCATAAAACCAAGCAAGTCGTCGTTTTTATCCATTTTTTGAGTCAAAATCAATAATCTCATATCAAAAAGTTGGCCTCAGACAATCGCATTCTTTAAAATGTTGATTGTGCTAGTTTTTTTAAAAAAATTATTATCTCTGCATCTACGGTAATTCTCCAAAAATTATGCCTAAATCTAAAAAGTATCAACGGTCTAAAAATTTTTATAAGACCATGCCTAATGATATTCGCTGCCGATCTATTTTTTAAATCCGATAATTTTTTATTGTACCAAGCAAATGAACTTAACTCATGAATTATTTCATATTCCCGGGGATTTGCCAACCAAGGAATGTGAGACCTTCCCCAAAAATAATTTCCCCATTCCTCAAGACTCCGGGGTGACTTAAAGCCCATCTCTACCGCCTTGTCAAATAAGGGCGTCCCGGCATAGGGGATATAAATCCACAGAGGATAAATCGCTGTTTTTTTATGCATCTTTTGCAACTTTAAAATCAAGTTTATAGTTTCTTGACGCTCAATAATTGTTTCGGTCGGCCAGCCGATGACAAAAGATAGGATTAATTTTAAATCTAAACTTCTTGCAATTTCTATCGCCTTAACGGCCTGCTCAACCGTTATTCCTTTTTGAATTATTTCCTTTAAAATTCGATTCGAACCGCTCTCACATCCAACCCGAATCTCGCAAAGGCCGCTCTCTTTAAGCTTTTTTAAAAAATCATATTCAAAATAATCTATTCTCGAGTCAACAGAATATTTTACGTTTAACCCCTTCTCTTGAATGAGCTTGGCAAACTTTAGCGCCCTGTCTTTATCTGTGACAAAATTATCATCATGAATTATAAAATAGTTGATTCCGTAAGTTCGGTGAAGCATTTCCATCTCTACCGCGGCACGCTCAGCACTTCTGGCCCTCCATCTTCTCTTATTAAACCTCAAGTTGTAACAAAAGCCGCATGGAAAAGGACATCCCTTGCTGGTATAAAAATCAATAACTTTTTCTCCTGGATTTTTGGATAATTTTTTTATGTACCGATTAACATCAATTAAATCCCAGGCAGGCATCGGCAACAAGTCCATGTTTATAAAATCTTCGTTCGGTTCGTTTATTTTTACTTTTCCATCCGCATTTTTCCAAGCTAGGCCTCTTACCGACGAGACATCTCGATTTTCAGCTAGAGCGAGAAGAAGGTCTAGCAAGGTTTTTTCACCTTCGTTGATAATCGCAAAATCGACCAAAGAATGACTGGCTGTTTGTTCGGGGAAAAAAGTCGGGTGAATTCCGCCAACAATAATTTTTATTTTCAGATTAATTTCTTTTATCTTTCGGCTGGCCTCAAGAATCTGCAAGATACAGCTACCAGTCAACATGCTAAACCCAACCGCTAACGGCTTAACGGTCCTAACCAAATTATACAAATCAGAGACCGCGTTAAATCTTAAGTCGACTATTTCAACCTCAAAATTATTCCGAATATAGGCCCCCAGGCTTATCAAGCCTAGCGGGACATAAGCAGTTTCGTTTAATCCGTTTTCTGGCTGAACTAAAATTATTTTTTGCATTTTTTGATTTATCCAAAAGCTTTTTCCAGCGATTTTTTATAAAGCTGCCAGCTTTGCTCTTGGCTAGGCAAATTTAAAACAGCGGCCAAGGCGTTTCGGCTTAAATTCTTTCTCAATTCGCTATTTTCTATTAACTCTGCCATCGCTCTGCCTAGGATTTGTCCATCACCGACAGGAATGACTATTCCGCTTACACCGTCTTCAATTATTTCGTTGGCACAACCTACATCAGTCATTATTATGGGCAAACCAAAGCTCGCTGCCTCTATTGCTACCAGGCTCCAACCCTCACTGTTTGAAGTCAGTAAAAAAGCATCTGCTTCATTATAAATTTTTTCTAATTCTTCTTTGTTTTTTTGGCCCAATAATTTTACGCTATGGCTTAATCTTAACTTTTCAACTTCAAATTTTAAATTTTTATATTCTAATCCTTCGCCGACAATCCATAGCTCTACCTGTGTATATTTTCTCGTAATCTCTGCTATCGACTTAATTTGTAAATCAATATTCTTAACCGGCACCAATCTCCCGACAGTTAAGAATACGAATCTGTTTTTTGCCTCATTATTAAAGTTTTTGCTTTCAGGACTTAAGACTCGAGACATTTTAACGTGTATCGGCGCGATGATAATCTTTTCTGGCTCCAAGCCTAATTTAATTAGGCTATTTTTTATCCGATTGCTGACAACCCTAATCGAATCTGCTTTTTTTATAATGAGACAACCCAGATGATATCGAAACCCGTTAAGAAAGCTTCCTTTTCGCCAATAATCAGAATCAAAATAGTCTCCATGAATTTGAATTTGCAATTTTATTTTGAATTTTTTTGCCAAGAGCCAGCCTAAAAAACCTATTTCAAAAGGGTCCTGAACGCTGATGACATCATGCTCATATTTTTTTATTATTTTTTTACTCAATAAATATGCATCCACTAAGGAGGACAACCGGCCAAAGGAATTGGTCGGAAAAATATTCATATTGCCAAAATTTAAGGCCCGATAGCCACGACTAGTTAAGACTATCAGATCAAACCTAGCAAACAGCCTGCTATATCCCGTGACTCTTTGTTGAGCCTCGGAATTATTCTCAAATAATTTTTTTTCTAAGCTAATATTTAAAACCTTCATAAGCGGTAAGGCTTGACTATTTAATCTTCAAACCATGGCGGCAAATAGGTGCGCTCGAAACTTGGCGTCCAATTCTCTAATTTTTCAGCAAGCACCCAGATGTTGCCACCGAATATCTGCAAAAACGGTTCAAAAATAAGATTGAACCAGCCCGGTTTGCGCCGCAAAAAACCAGAAGTTTTAATAACTTGATAGCCGGTCATTTCCAGGAGATAAAGCAACGATTTTTTGTTAAAGGCATAAGTATGGCAATCTGAGCGGTGCATACCAAAAATTGACATCAAGGGAATCTGAATCATCATGCGACCATCTTTTTTAAGCAACTTACGACAATCATACAAAAGTTTATACGGACTAATTAGGTGAACTAAAAAATCAGAGCACCAAATAAGGTCAAACTTATCAGTGATTTCCGCGAGGCCGTTCTCGGCATTGGTGGAAAGAGCCATTAACCCAATCTTATTGGCGAATTCAACCATCCTGGGAGTCGCCTCGATGCCCAACGAATCAGACGAGAAATGGATTAGATTATACCCATAACTACAACCAATATCAAGAATTTTTTCGTTAAAATCTATTCTGAATTTTTTATATAAATAGAGATGGTTATTTTGCCAATCTCTAAAAAATTTTTGATAAATCCTGGTTTCCTCTTCCAGGCCGAAACCGGTTTTTCCGAATATTATTTCTTCTAATTCTTTGTTCGTTTTTTTCATTAAATTATTTTGCAATAAATCTTTTGGCTAATTTATACTCTATCGGCCAGGCAAAAAATTTTAATTTCCAACGCAACTGGCAAAGCAATACAAAGCCCAATTTCAACCATTTTTGCGCCTTAACGGTTGAACCCATAGCACTTTTTACGCTATGCGCGCCAAAACGCACGTAAGCCTCGATTGATTCCACGAAATCTTTATGCTTAACCCAGTTAAAATTTTTAACCTGCAAATAATTCAATTGATTTTTGACTAAGCGGCTCCATTCTTCCAGCGACTCGGGCGAGATCCAGCCGGAAGCCACGCATTCTTGGTACAATTCCGAGCCCGGATACGGACGGAAAGCTTGCGGCCCTAGAATCTGCACCCGATCGCTTAGTCTTATCAATTTATCTATTAATTCTAACGTCAGCTTCATGTCTTTTTTTAATTCACCGGGCAGACCGACCATAAAAGAAAACTGCGGAATAATATCGTGCTTTAAGCATTGCCTGGCAGCGTATAAAATCTGCTCCGGCGTAATGTCTTTTTTAATTTTATCAAGGACTATCTGACTGCCCGATTCGGCGCCAAAAGACAAAAGGTAGCAGCCGCTTTGGCGCAATTTGCCCATGAACTCATCACTAATCATCCCCTCTCTGACATAATTGGCGCGAACGGTCGTTTCCCAGGGAAGAATTAAATTTTGGGCAATCATGCCATCAATAATTTCTTTGGCGCGCTTAATGTCCACGAAAAAATTCTCATCCCAGAATCTTATTGGCTTGCCGGAAAAATAATCTTTTTCTTTTATAATTTTTAAATCTTCCAGCACCTGCCGGACCGAACGCGGACGCCAAGAATTTTTTAAAATCGCGTTGACGCAAAAAGTACATCGATGGGGACAGCCACGCGAAGTCAAAGAAGGGACCAAGCTCAAATTTTTTAAAATTTCCTTCGGCTCCAAATCCCAGTTAAAGAGAGCCTCTTGCGCCGGCTCAAAAAGCCGCTGCGAAGCATTTTTAATAACCCCGCCCCCATCTTTATAAGCAAGACCTTTTATTTCGCTAAGTTTTCTGCCTTCCGCCAACTCGCAAAGAGTATATTCGCCTTCACCGAAAATAACCGCATCAATTAAATTATGGCTAGCTGTTTGTTCTGGAAAAAAAGTCGGATGAGCGCCGCCCCAAACGACCAGGCAATTAGGATTGATCTTTTTAATCGAGGCTGACAGCTCAAGGGCCCTGGGTATTTGCATGGTCATCACCGAGAAGCAGACCAAATCTGCCCAAACTGACTCGTGCTTCAACAATTCCGGATAATTTTCTTGCCGGACGCAATCAATAATTTTAACCGGAACGTTTTTTGAATCAAGATAGCTGGCAATGCTTAAAAGACCGACCGAAAGGGAGCTATCGTAATTATCTTTGGCGATGTTGAATGGAGGATTAATGAGCAAAATGTTTTTCATAACAGCAAATAAAATCCTAATTTATTTTAATGGCAAATTTCCAACGACCAATCAAATTCAAAATCTAAACAACTAGATTTATTCGATTCTCCTCAGCATTTAATCTTGTTAATTACTTCCATCGTCTCGTTTACCAGCTTGTCCCATTTGAAATTTTCTAAAGTTTTTTGGCTGCTAGCAACAAATTTTGCCTGCAAGGCCTCATCATTTAAAAGCCGGGCTATGGCGCCAAGCCAAGCCGGTTTATCATTGTAGGGTACCAGAAGACCGTTAACCTCATTTTCAACGACTTCCACGTTCCCGCCGATATTAGTCGTTATTACGGGCAGACCGCAAGCCATGGCGTTAAGCACGGAATGTGGCAATCCTTCATAGTTGGTGTTTAAAACAAAAATCGTGGAGCGAGCAAAAATCTTATGGCTTTCCTCTTCGCTTACCCGACCGCGAAATTTCACGTTTTGTTCGAGGTTTAATTTTCGCACTATTTTTTTGAGATGATCAGATTCCGGCCCATCGCCCAGGACTTCAAAAATAATATCGGAAAAATTCTTTTTAAGTTCCGCCAAGACAAAAAGCAAGGCCTCAACCCCCTTCCAGGGCATCAAGCGGCCGGCAAAAACCAACGTTGGCATCGCCGGTTTAATTTTTTGAGGTGAAATGCCAAAAAAATCGACGGCGTTATAAATCACGGATATTTTATTTTTAGCCACGCCAATTTTCAAGGCGATTTCAGCGATAAAATTACTGACGGCAATCAGTTTATCCGCCCCTGTTAAAATTTTGGTCCGGCGTTGTTTCAATTTTTCAATCTGGCTGTTATATTTTTTTTCTTGAAAATCAACAATGTAGTCTTCGGTCCAGCCGCGAGCGACCGCCGTTTCCCAAGCGCTATCGCCGGCAAAACGAATAATATATTTTTTACCGGTAAGTTTTTTTATCAAGTAGGCAAAATAGCCGACACTATAAGTATCGGTCGCGTAAATCAGATCGGACCAAAAAGACAATCTTAACATTTGCCAAAAATATTTTGCCTTGCGGCCGAAGGAAGATTGCTGTCGGCTTATTCGATAAACTGTTTTTTCCTGTTTTTCCTGCGCTGTTAAATCCACGTCAGAATAAGTTATAACTTTAACCTCTAGTCCCTTTTTCCTGAGCGCGGCCGGAAGCTCGGTCAGCAAAGTGGCCGGCCCGCCAAGATCCGGCGGATAAATTCCGGTAACAATCAGAATTTTAATTTTATTTTTTTCTCGATTATTCATTGACCGCTTTCACCGGTTTAAAAATAAAAATCCTGAAGACATTATAATTCCAAAAAGCGATCAAAGCAGAAACAATGGCTTGCGCCAACATATACCAGATTCCCAAAAAATCAACCAATAAATACATTAAAAATGTATTGCCCGCCAAATTAAGCAGTGCCAGCAGCAAAGACAAGATTAATTGTCGCTTCGTTTGCTCTTTGTCCTTATCTTGAAAAGTCCATAATTTTTGTAAAAAAAAGCTAATCAAAAAACTGCCAATAAAAGCCAAAATGGCCGAAAACAGATACCAGAGACCAAGCCCATCAGTTAAAACATAGAGAAAAATCAGGTTGGCTGCGGTCGCCGTACCGCCAGAAACAAGATACCTGATAACCCGCCCCCTCTTTTTAATTTGTTTTAATAGAAAATCCGTCATGCCGTTAGTTGCTTCATTATCGCCTCCATTCGCGCAGCAATTTTATTCCATTCATATTTTTCCTCGACCAGCTTTTTTCCGTTCATAATTAATTTTTGGCGCAGGTTTTCGTTGCCCAGTAACAATAATATTTTTTGAGCAATATTTTCCGGATTTTCAATTTCGCAAAATAAACCCGTCTCGCCGTCTCCAAGAAAGTCCGGAATCCCGCCAACTGACGTTCCGATTATCGGCACGCCGGCCGCCATCGCCTCTAAAAAAGAATTACCAAGGCCCTCTGATAATGACGGCCGGATAAAAATGTCAGAAATTTTTAAATATTTCGCCATTTCTGAATGAGAAAGCTCTCCCGCAAAAATAACCCGTTCCCGCACTTTCAAATCTTCGGATAAGTGCTTTAATTTTTGCTGATCCGGCCCGTTTCCCACTACTAGAAATTTCACATAATCTGGCAAAAATCGGAGAGAAGAAACAACATTGATTAACCCGTTTTTTTTGATCAAGCGGCCGGTATGAATTAAAAACTTATCTTTCTCGCCTTTGTCTGTTTTTTCCTTTAGTCCCTCTAATTCTTGGCTGGGAATTTCTGCAAAAAATAGTTTTAAATCTACCCCATTTGGCACGACCTCGACTGGACACCTGGCACCCATCTTTTTAGCCCAAACAGCCAAAAAATTACTGATTGCCTGAATATAGTCGGCTTGCGCAAAAATTTGTGAAAACCACGAGCTAAAAATTCCGACTCGTTTTTTTATATATTCCAGCGGATCACCTTCTTGCAGCGTCAGCAAAAAAGGCACGGCCGGATTTTTCTTTTTAAAAAACATGGCGGCAAAACCGCCAAAACTCGCCATAATTGCCCAAATCGCATCGTAATTATTTTCCCTATGCAATCTGGCCGCTAAGCGATGACCGCATAAAGCCAAATAATATTTATCTCCAAAAAAGCCGCGGCCGAATCGATAAACATTTATTCGGCCAACTTTTTCTTGACCGGGCAAATCTTTTTTTATCCGCGCGCAAATCAAATCAAATTGAAAATCGTTGCCGAACCGATCGGTAATTTCTTTAACCGCAATCTCCGCTCCCCCAATCATTGGCAGATAGGCCGTAGAAAAGATTAGTATTTTTTTCATAACTGAAAGTAATTGCTATTTAATCACTCGCCCGCCACGCGAGCCAACAAGCCGATTTTTTAAAAATCTCCGCCCAAATCCAGTTTTAAAATATTTTTCTCTTTTTATTGCCAGTTCTTTTGACAAGCAAGCTTCATAATAGATAAGATTCAATGGCCTCCTATCTTTTGTGGATAAAACATTTCCATTGGCGTGCTCCACAAATCGGCTCTTCAAATTATTCGTCCAGCCGATATAAAGCTTTTTATCTCGAATACTTTCTAAAATATAAGTGTAATACATTTATATCGGCTCGCTGGCGAGGCGGGCGGGCCCCCAACTAATGGCAGATAGGCCGTAGAAAAGATTAGTATTTTTTTCATAACGTTCCCCAAAACAATCGAAGCATTCAAGCTTTTTATCAGCTTTATTGTCCCATAAAAAAGACCATAAATCAAATAAAAAAACTCCGCTTAAAAACGGAGTTTTTCGGAAAGCTAACGACTATAATCCCATCTCTTTCTTGTATTTTTCAAGCCAATCGGACAATTCAACCGTCGGTTCCCAGCCTAAAATATCTCTCGCTAAAGTATTGTCGGCAAGAGTTGCCCGGGGTTCGATTCTAGGAGGAAGGCTGACCGTTGGGCCACCGATTATTTTTGCCAGTTCGTTAACGCTGTAGTTGTTTCCCCTGCCAATATTGATTACTTCTCCCTGACCAACCCTGGGATTGTTAGCTGCCAAAATATTAGCTCTAACAACATCAATAACACTCGTAAAATCGCGCCGCTGTTCGCCGTCTCCCACAATCGTCATCGGCTCGCCGGCTAGGCGTTGCCTAATAAAAATACCAATTACCAGAGTATAAGCCCCTTCCAGTGGCTGACGCTGGCCATAAACGTTAAAATAACGCAAAGCAATCGTAGGTAAACCGTAAAGCTGAGTAAAAAGCCGACAATAGCCCTCCCCCATATATTTTTGCATTGCGTACGGACTCATGGGATTGGTCGGTAGACCTTCGTGCAAAGGCATTTTCTCCTGGTCGCCATAAGCGGAAGAAGAGGCGCTATAAATAACTTTTTTGACTTTAGCATCACGCGCGGCAACTAGAACGTTTAAGGTGCCGTTCAGGTTTACGTCATGAGAACCGATGGGATCCTGAATTGAAGGCTGAACACGAGGCAGAGCCGCCAAATGAAAAACATAATCGACATTTTCAAACAACGGCTTGATGGCTTGCAAATTTCTGATATCCGCTTCGTAAAACTTTGCCCGAGAATTGATATGCTCCCGCTTACCGGTTACCAGGTTGTCAATCACAACTACTTCATTGCCGCGGGCAATCAGCTCATCAACCAAATTAGAACCGATAAAACCGGCGCCACCCGTTACTAGGCATTTGGCTTTTTTATTCTTCTTTGGTAAGTCGGAAAAAAGAGAACGGTGAAAAGCCTCCTCAAGCACTTCTTCGCCATAGACCCCAGTTAATAAGTCGAGATCTTTCTGGCTAGAAATCAATAATTCAATATTTTTATTTTTAATACTCTCCAGCACTTCGCTCCCTAGCGAGTCGCCGACAATGTCTTTATAGAGCTGATGGAAAGCCGCGAAGTCTTTTATGAAACAATGCCCGCCCGCTCCCCGGCCGCTTTTATGAATCGGGTCTAAATGCGTCCGGCCTATCCGCCAATCCGCGGCCATTGCGTCCCTGACTACTTCCCAGCGCCCGCCCGTTTTGCCGACAAGATCAAAGAGCATATTAATAAAAACCACTTTGAAATAGAACCAATTATTACCAGCGTATTTAATCAATTCCGCTTCCCGAGAAGAGCAAATCAGAACATACGGAGCATAGGGCAAAATCTCTATGACTGCTTGCGCTTTTTGACGATACTCCGGACTCTCAATGGGAATACCGATAATATTCCGGTGAGGGTTGCCGGCATCGTGCGCCGCTGTTGCTTCGGTTAAAAATTCCGGAGAATGCAAAACATAAATTCCCGGATTGGCTGCTTGAATTTTTTCGGTCGTGCCGGGCAGAACGGTTGATTTAATAACCGCTATTTTCCCCTGGCCGACTGCCTTGACCGCCTGGCGCAAAATGCTGTCATCAAAACCGGCTGAAGTGGTGGGCGTTGGCACCGCGATAAAAACAATATCACATTCTTCTATGCCCTTACCGTTTTTAACATACGGCTCTTCCAGGGCATAACGGACCACGTCAAAACCGCGCCGCTCGAAATCATCAGCGTAGTTTCGGCCGATCCAGCCTTGGCCGATAAAACCGATTTTTTTGGCTAATTTTTTTTCAACCATTACGATTATCGCTTCTTTAATTGATTTATTATATTATCTAAAAATCAGAGAAAAGTCAAACCGAATGGTTTTTTGGAAGCTTTTGTCGTAAAATATAAAATATAGCTTTAATATGCTTAAAATACTCTATATCATTACCCAATCGGAGCTTGGACGACGCGTCGAGCCGCCTGTGCGGCTCTCCCTAAAACCCCTCGGTTTTAGTATTTCCGCCAAGGGGGCGCTACGCTCCCCCTTCGCCCCCTCTGCGCGCCGCCAAATAAATACTGCCTGACTTTAAATATTTATGAAAAAAATCCTTTATATCATTACCCAATCGGAGCTTGGCGGCGCGCAAAAAAATGTGCTGGATTTGGCAACGGAGCTGAAAAATAAATATGAAATATTAGTCGCTGCCGGCAATGAAGGCGGGGGCCAATTTTTTGAAGCGCTGCGAAAAAATCAGATTCCTTGCGCCCGGCTTAGATATTTGCGGCGATCGATTAATCCCTATTTTGATCTGCGCGCCTTGCTGGAAATAAAAAGGTTGATTCAAAAAGAGCAACCGGATATTTTGCATCTGCACAGTTCTAAGGCCGGAATTTTGGGGTCGCTAGCCGGCAGGTTATCGGCCAGCAGCAAAAAACTAAAAATAATCTACACCGTTCACGGCGCGGTTTTTACGGCCGCTTTTTCCGCCGCAACGCAAAAAATCTTTTTGTGGCTGGAAAAATACACAGCCCAATTTAAAGATAAGATTATCTGCGTTTCGGCTAATGACAAAAAACTATGGCTGGAGCATAAAGCCGCGCCAGAAAATAAGCTAACGGTAATCCATAACGGAATTGACGTTAAAAAAATTGAGTTTTTGCCAAGAGAAGAAGCCAGGGAAAAATTAGATGACAGACTTCCCCGCCTGTCATCAACTTCGCCCCAGGCAAATAGCGGACAAACAGCTTCCGATAAAATCTTAAATCTAAATGATAAAAAATTAAAAATCGTCGGCACAATTGCGAATTTTTATCCGGAAAAAGGGCTTTCTTATCTTATTAAAGCCGCTAAGATTATAAATAAAAATACCATGGCGCCGGAAGCAATCTTTTTAATTATCGGCGACGGACGAAACCGAAAAGAGCTTGAAGAAAAGATAAAAGAAAGAAATTTAGAGAAAAAATTTTTCTTAATTGGCGCGTTGCCCCAGGCCGCCAAATATTTAAAAGCCTTTGATGTTTTTGTTCTACCATCAATTAAAGAGGGCTTCCCCTACGTATTGCTAGAAGCAATGGCCGCCGGACTGCCAATCGTTTCTTCGCTGGTTGGAGGTACGCCGGAAATTATTGAAAATGGCCAGAACGGCTTTTTGATTCTTTCCAAAAATCCCAAAATATTAGCCGAAAGAATCGCTGATATTTTGGATAACCCGGAACTGGCCACCCGCTTATCGCAAACTGGCCAAGAAAAAATTAAGGAATTCTCGATAGAAAAAATGGTGCAGGAAACAGAAAAAGTGTATTTGGAATAACCGCCAACGCAAATATAAAAACCGCTTTTCCTCGAAGCGGTTTTAGTTAATTACAAATTTTAAAGCCCCAGACTGTTTATAAATTTATCGACTTCCGCTCTATATGACGGATTAATTACGGCTGCCTGCAGGGCAAGGTCTTTAGCTTTTTGCTTCTCACCAAGTCGGGCATAAAGAGAGGCCAGCTCCGCGTAAGGCTGAGCGCCGCTGGGCACTGGCAATTTCATCCATTCCTCGTACAGCGAAATAACTTTGGAATAATCCTGCAGCTGCGTATAGATGCCGATTAATTGTTGAATATCCTTGGCTTGATAAGTATGTCCAATTTCAACAGCTTTTTTGATTTCCCGCTCGCCCGCTTCTTTTTCTCCCAAACTAATAGCCGCTAGGCCGTAGTTCCAATGCGGAATATCCACTTTGTTATTCAAATCAATCGCCTTTTGGAATAAGGGCAAAACTTCACTGTTCCGCCCCTGGAAAAGGCGTACTTGGCCGAGAGAAAAATATAATTCCTGGCGCGTCGGGCTAAGCGCTAAGGCTTGCTGAAAAATTAAATCGGCCTGCGTGATGTATGTCGGATCTTCCTGAACTGCGGCTAGATATAAATTTCCAAGCATCATCATAAAACGGACATTTTGAGGCTCTCTTTCTAGCGATTTTTTTAGGCCATCAATGCCAAGATTTATTACTTCTTTGTCTTCGGGGGTTAAGGCATTGGCCCCCGCCTGACTAATAATAGTCTGTGCCGCGTCCTGGACTCGGCTAGCAATCTCTGGCAAACCGAAAGTACCGATGGCGTAGGCATCCTTAAACTTGGCTATCGCTTCAGCCAGTTTCCCTTCCTGGAGAAAATACATAGCGTCAATACCGGCCAAACCGGCCGAAGCCGGCTTTAGATTGAAAGCGTAACAGGAAAAAAAGACCACTAAAATCAATAGAGAAACAAATAAAAAATTCGGCTTAACGGGCTTAATTGAAGTCTCAATTTCTTTTACCTCAAAGCCTAAAAAAACAATAAAAGATAAAATCAGATAGCTCAAAAGCAGGGTTACCTGGGTATCAAAAAGAAAAATATTTTGGATGCCGTAAGCGACTAAAATCACCGAAAAAATCGCCATCTCAAAATATTTTATTTTTTCCTGCCGCCAAGCCCGCCATAGAAACCAAAAAGCCAGGGCGACGCAAAAAAGATAGGCCGACAAACCGAGTATTCCGGTGTGAACTAGAATATCAAAGTAAGCATTATGCGAACGGTCAAACCAGGATTCAACCGGGTAGAGATTCGGGTCATAAAATTTATTAAAAACAATATTATAATTTTCCGGCCCCCAGCCAAAAATCGGTTTTTCTAAAAACCCCCGCCAGCTGATCTTCCAAGCCAAAAGACGCGTTTGGGCAGTTGTTTCATTCAACGTAATATGAGTCACGCGGTTTAACGTCGGACTGTTTCTAACAAAGGACGATTCCCTGTTCAGCCAGATGGCGCCGCCCGCCAAAGCCATAAAGACAAAAAGGCCAATGGCATATTTTTTAATCCGCTCGGGCCTCGCAAAAGGCAGTTGCGCCAAATCTTTTGGCCGGGCAAAAATAAAAAACAAGAAGAGAATAACCAGGCCAAGCAGAAAAGCCACGATAGCACCCCGAGTTTCCGTCTGGTACATCACAAATAAATTCAACAAAATAACCGCGCCGTAAAAGCTCCGCCAGCCAACAGACTTTTTTTCCAGCATCAGCCACAACGCGAACAGAGCGTTAAGCAACATATAACCGGCTAAAAATGAAGCGTTACCGATAGTTCCATCAACCCTGGCTCCGCCGCTGGAATAGAACCAGTGCATTACTTGCGCAAAGCCATAAAGCGCTTCCAGAAAGCTGGCAATCACGGAAAAATTAAAAAAAGCAGACCATTCTTCTTTGGTTTTAAAAATATTAGCTGCCAGTAGCAAAAAACCAAGATAATGCAAAATCGAAATGACGCCGGCCATGCGCTCATAATTTGACCAAAAACTGTGATAAGCGTTAACGCCAAAGATCGAGCTTAAAACCATAATCAGAAAATAAATCAGCAACCCCCGCCAGAGCCAAGAAGAGCGCGGCCGGTAGCGCGGTTCGATAAAAACCAGATAGCAATACAGGGCAAAGATTATTTCCACGATTATTTGGAAAAAAGCCTGCTTAGGAAAAATATAAGGGAAAACAAATTTGCCGGAGACAATCAACGGCATAAAAAGACAGGCGAAAAGGCCGTATTTTATAATGTTAACCAGCCAGAGAGAATTATAGTTTTGGGCGAGCTTAGACATATAATTACTAATTTTAAATTTTATAAAACTATCCCCATAAACGAGATTAAGGATCCTTAGATTCTTTGGCTACGTTTCAGAATGACAATATCGAGTTTAAGATTCTCTGATTGCCTTGTTCTCTCAAAAGAACAAAAAGGCGGTCATCCTGAACGAAGTGAAGGATCTATGAAAAATTTAAGAGATCTTCAAATTTAAGATTTTTTATTTTAATTAGATTGATTTTCTTTTCTCTTGTCCAACCCTTAATTTTTTTCTCTGCCCTGATTGCGTCTTCGGGATTTATAAAAATTTCGTAAAATATCAATTTGTTTACTTTGTATTTTTTAGTAAACCCATCAATTAAGCCATTTTTATGCTCATGCATTCTCCGGCTTAAATTGTTAGTAACTCCAGTATATAAAACTGTATTCTTAAAATTAGTAGCGATATAAGTAAAATACTGTTTCGACATGGGTTCTTCAAAAGAGTCTTCGTCCCGTCGCAACGGGACTCAGAATGGCAAAAAAAGAAAAGCCTTCTTTAGATTCTTCGCTTCGCTCAGAATGACAAGAAGATGTAGTCTTCCAAGCAATTTTAACAAGACATAACTCCGCCGTCAATTTAAAGTTTCTAAATTTTATCTCATTTTTAAACGAGAGAAAATAAAATTCTATCTTCATTTCTCAACCAAAAACCCCGCCTCTTGCGAAGCGGGGTTTTGGTATTCGTTCTGAAAGTCACAAGCAGTCAGAACAGAAAATTTAGTTGATAGTCACCTTATAGCCATTGATCCAGTCGGTCGGAGCAGTCGCATCAACCACTGCAGAGTGGCTGGCGCCGTCAGAATTGTCTGACCAGATAATGTTATCTTGGGCCTGAGTGCCGTCAGTTATATACGTATAGTAGTTGGCGTCCTCAATCAAATTGGCATCCAAGGTCGCTGAACCGCCGAAAGCGGCTACAGACGTGGTGATTGAATCCTGAGAAGCGACATAACCGGCATAAGTAGCAACAATTTCGTAGGTGTTTTCGGTGCCAGCTGTGATAACTTCTTCACCACCAGCAACGCCGCCGCCATCAAACACGATATAGAAACCAGAACCATCGGTTGAGGTTGAATATGTGCCTGTACCACCAGTGTCTAACCGGTTGGTCGCAGTGGAAGTCGCCGCGTTGGTCAAGTAGATTCGATAATCAGTACCCGCTGTTAACTTAGTGCCATTGCGGTAGACAATAAAGTCTTCCGCCGTAAAGGCAGTAAAAGCAGCACCGATTTCGCCATCAGAAACAACGCTGGTTAGCTGAACCTTCTTCAGAGACACGCTTCCCGCGGTCGCACCTACCTTAAAGGTAGAGAGCAGGTTCGCACCATATTTAGTGGTATTGCCGTTTGAAATGACAGTGGTAACAGTCGGAACGGCTTTGCGGATAATCATATTGTGATTAGTCGCGCCAGCCAAGTCAGCGCCATTAGCCAAAGAAGTTACTTTGGTCGTGCCGCCACCAGCCGCCACCGCTTCAAAGTTAGTGTCATAGTCAATCGTCAAAGCAACTGTATTACCGCTAGTTGAACCGCTGCCAATAGCAGAAATTGCTAAGTTGGCAATGACATTCCTCGACCAGTCGGTCTTAGGAATGTAGATGCTCAAATCGGTAAAGTCAGCATTTGCGCCAACAAAATTCGTGGTCTTAGACTCCAAGGTGCCAATGGCATCCTTAGCATAGGTCAAAGTCACAGTTGAAATATTGTTGGTTCCGACGTCGACTAACCTCATCTTGGTAATTTTCATGGCCTGATTGGTGCCATAGAATTTGAAAGACAAGGCATTAACAGACGTACCGGCCGCCACAATGGCGCTCGGATAGTCACTGTTTAAGGCAGCAGTAACTGTGCCGCCAGTAGACATAGAGATGATAACTGTCGGAGTTTCATTAACCGTTCCAGTAGTAGGCGTAATGGAATTGTTATCCAAATCATAAGCGATTACATCGGTTTCATTGGCAACAACTTCAATCGCGAATTTACCGGTCGTAGTAGCATTGGAAGAAATCTTAGCTTTGACAATTAAAGTTTTACCCGAAGACGGGACAGAGACATTCAAGTTGTCAAAGGTCGCATAACCAGTCGAATCAAGAGACTTGGTTAAACCAACTTGAGTTGAACCATCGTATAGAGATAGTGATTCAACGGTATCGGTTAAATGTTCCGTGCCTAAAGCATGCAAGGTAAAATTATTGGTCGTGCCCGAAAGATAGCCGGCCACTTTGACCGAGGTTACTTTCGCCGTTTGCGAAGTGCCCGGAGTGAAAACGATGCCCAAGGCATCAACCGTATCTCCTTGCGAAGCGGTTGCGCTCGCCGGAGAGGTTGCTAACGCAACCGTCAAGGCTGAAGTTGTAAAGGTCATCGTCTTACCGGTGATATAGGTAGACGGAACAATATCAGTAACGTACTGGTTATTGTCGGTATTTTTAGCACCAGTGCTGCTTAATACCCAGCCATCAGCGGCACTACCCAAAACTACGTATATTGGGCCAGGGCTTAGGCTGTTATTCAGGTCAGCCAAAATTTTGAAGTTTCTGGACTGGCCAGCTGCAATGGTAATGGTATCGGTGAAGTTATAGTAATCACCAGTCGTGCCAACATCGGTCCAACCGGAAGTATTGCCCAAATCAACTGGGCCTGCTACTACCGCATTGTTGGCCGTATCCACGATACGGATATTGGTGATATAACCCAAGGTTGAAGTACCGGAAGCTGTAGCTTTTACGCCGCCGTACATTAAAGCGACTCTTAAGCTTTTTAGTTCCGTATTCACACCGGCCGCAATCGAGAAATCCATGAAATTAACATTGGTTCCACGAACATTGGACGCCGCCGGACCGCTTGAGCTGAAGGTCAATTGACCGCCAGAAACGGTGCAGTTTGATTCATTGGCCGCCGAGGCACCATCATAGGTACCAGAAGTCGTAATATCAACTCCGACGCCAAAACCATAAGTCGCACCTATGCCATAAACGTCAGCCGCATTTTCAACATAGAAAACAATGGTATCACCGTTTTTAGCATTGCCAGAAATGCTGCCTTTAACGTCAAGAGTCTTGGTTGTGCCTTTAGAAATCTTCAAAGGAGAAGACAAGACAAAGGTAACCAAATTCTTAGCGCTGATAGAAGAAGCGGTCGCCAAAACTGTTGAGCCATCGTATAAAACGAAATTGCTCAAGTTGGAATTGGAAATCGTGCCGCCTTGGTACAAAGCGATGCTGGAGACATTAATGTCTTCACTAGCCGCCGCTAATTTGAACTGAGCCAAATTAACATTTTGCGCACCAACCGATGGCGCTGAAGGATCAGCACCGGCCGTGACGGTTAATTTGCCGGAGTTCGTACCCGTACCAATCAAGCTCATGGAGTTACCACGAACTGGGAAGGAACCGGAAACAGTCGCTCCGTCAGTTGTTACGTCGGCCGCTGAACTAATCTCAAACGCACTAACACCAGTGGTATTAGTACTTATATCGAGCACCAAGGTCAAAGTCTTGGTCGCGCCAGCCGGAACAGTATAGTTAAGTGCGGTGAAGGTAGCGGTATTGGCGGAAGAATTCACGGTTTTGCCGGAAGTTAACCGCTCGCTGCCATCATACAAATAAGCATAGCTGAAATCGGAAGGAGAACCAACGCCCGAGCGCTTAACGGTCAAATTCGTAATTTTGACTGCGCCAGAAGCTGGAGCGGTAAAATTGAATTTGGCGTAAGACACATGGGTCGCGCTATAATTGGCAGTCGCACTGGCCGGAATTGAAGCACCAGCCGGGGTGTCACTCGCCAAAGAAACCGCTAAAGTGCTGCCAACTGGAACGATGATCGCACCGGCACCAGTAATGTCAGAACCCGCAGCGTAATTGTCCCGATCAACGGTGTTGATAGTATAGATGGAAGCCCAGTCATAACCGGCAGCGGTAAACGCTTCGGCTGACATGTTCACCCATTGTCTAGAACCTTCATCGCCATTCGGAGTCAATTTATAAACTTTCGTGTCACCAGTCGCTCTCACTAATTCAGAAGTCGTGAAAGCATCCATTTCGGCCTGGGTCACGACTTTTAGATTGCTCCATTTCAAATGTCCATAGCTAGCAAAAACAGCCGGATTCAAAATAAGTCTTTTGAACATTTTTGAACCGACGTATTTCGCGATATAAACATCTGGATTTGTGGCAGTCTTGATGATGTCGCCATCAACGATGGTGGCAGCAAAGGCAGCCATTGGAGCAAAAGCCGCAACGCCGGACAACCACAAGATTGTGGTGACACTGGTCGTTACAGAAACGACTTTTTGTAATCTTTTACTCATTGTTTAATTTGTGTGTGTTATCCCGCATCTAAACAAAGTTTGGATGACGGGACTATTCGCTAGAAGCTATTTCGTTTGACCTCGTACACCCTTTGTTCCCGCTATGCGCGAGAGCCTTGCCATCTCTTTCCAGAGACCCATCGATTAAAATGGGAAAAGCGAGGTGTCCTCGAGGTTTGCGCAAAAAATTTTACGCTTAGACAATTTTTCAGATTGTCAAATCTGCCACCCCCCTACTTTAGCATTCCGCAACTTTCTCGCCGAAGCGAGATTGTGTGCACAATGGGGGCCAAGATCATTGCTTCTTGAACGGGATTAGCGCCCTAAAGCTAGAAATAACTTCTTAATCGACTTTATATTTATTTTATTCTTTTTTTCCTCCACTTTTTAAATGGAAGATTTTCAAAAAGCCATCCGAAAATAGAACTCAAAACACTTGAGGGATTTCAACCCCAAATGTTTGTCGACCCTAAGTTCCAATCCGTTGTCCAGATATGAGCACCGCGCCCTTATTTGAGACAAAAAAATGGTCTTTTTTTACATAATTATTATATAGGAATTACCCTATATATGTCAACGAACTTGTCCTGTGGACAAAATGACGGATTTTTCCGCCAAAGTCTGGCTTTATCGGCAATTTAAGGCCAAACTTTGACGGGATAAGCGAGAAATTATTGCTTAACTGGATTTTCCTCTAATTTCTCCATATCCGAACTGGTTGCGACTCCCTTAACTTCTGGGGCATCGGCATTTTCCACCATTTTATCCGCTCCGCTTTCAATTGTTTTTACCGCTTTAATTAATTCCAGAGCACCGGCTAAGTCGCCAGCCGCAACCGCCTGATTAGCTTTTTCCAGCAAATCCCGGCTCTGTTCCGTTTGGTTAATCAGCACCGCTCTTATCGGCAATCTATCGGCAAGAGAAAATTGATCGGCTATTTTCTTTTCCCGGGCGATAACTTGCTCTTCCAAGCCTTGAATCTCTTCATTTAATTTAACCACGATATCTTCTTTTTTAACTTCGGCCGAGTTTTGATTGGCAATCATTGTTTCCAAATATTTCATATCAGCCTGTTTACCGGTTTCCGTTACCTGGGCTATTTTAGTGTCTAATTCCGGCTTGATGTTTGCCGGCAGGCTTTCTTTGGCGACGGCTAAAGCCTTGCTGAACTGGCTGGCCTTTTCGCTAATTACCTTAGCGGCAGCAACTACTTTTTTCGGTTCAGACTGGTTACTTTTTGACAATTGATCGTTAGCGCTGGCTAATTGCTCCTTAATGTTGTCTACTACTTGAGTTACTTTTTCCGCTTTTTGTTCAGCTGATTCCTGGTTTGCTACGACGACGCTTAGTTCTTGAAGGCGGCTATCGACAATTTCAGCTTGAAGCTTGATTTTGCTTTCTTCGGAGAACGAGGCAATCAGACGAGCTTTTTCCATGGATAATTTAACCGGGTAAAGCGGACTGCCCGGCGCGCTCTGGATAGAAGCGATTCCCGTCACGACCCCACCGCCCAGGACTAGGCCAAAAGCAATAATCACCCCGTAGACAGCGTTCCAGGCTAACTTGGGTGAATTTGTACCCCAAGAAGAGAAAAGCTCCTTTAAAGCGAATAAATCCTTATTGAGCAGATCTTTCTTTCTTCCCATCTCCAGACGAAAAGCCAGCTTAGCGCGCGTTGAAACAACCCAATCATCCTTGGGGCTAACTTGCTTTAGCAATTGTATTCTGTTTATTAGATCTTTTTCGGTCATTACTAAAGAAGACGCAAAACCTTGGTTTTTGTTACACAAAACCCTGACTAATGACAAAATCCAAATGACGAATGACAAATCAATGACAAAGCTCTAAGCTTAAAAAATCTATTTTGTCATTGGAAATTTGTCATTTTACGTTAGCTTTCCTCTCAATTCTCCCAGCGCCCTCGAAAGCAACGTCCGCACGGCACCCTCGGACTTATTTAAGATTTCAGCAATCTCCTTGGTTTCAAGTTCGTCCAAATAGCGCCAGATGATTATTTCCTGATAATCGGGACTTAATTGCCGCAAGGCTTGCTTGACCAGATTCATATCCAAAGAAACGGCGGCCAGATCCAAGGGGCTTGCCGTTTTATCGGAAATCGGTTTATCGGTAATCTCTTCCAACGAAATTGGCGTCTTGTCTTTTTTCCGATAAAAATCCGTAACCAGATTCCGCGCCACCTGATAAAAAAACGCCCTGGGGTTGCTAACGCCTTTTAAGCTTAGGGATTGCCACGACTTCAAAAAAACCTCGCTCGTTAAATCCTGCGCCAGCTCTTCCGCGTTCACGCGAAAATAAATATACCGGTAAATTTTACCGACATGCTGGTCATAACATTCTAAAAATTGTTGTTCGGTGAATTTGTCCACTGTTTTTCTTTTCCGATTACAAAGACCCTAGCAAAACCGCTCTTTGATAAATCCCGTTAATTCCCCTTTCAAATCTTCCCTGTCCATCGCGTATTCCAAATTAGCCTTCAAATAATTAAGCGGGTCGCCCGTGGTTAGCCATTGGCCGTCTTTGACTTCTTGAGTGTAGAAAACATCGCCATTTTTAATATAGGTGTTTATGGCATCATTCGTCCAAAGTTCGTGGCCTTTGCCGATGGGCGTTTCTTTCAAGATATCAATGTATTTTTGATTTAAAATCATCCGGCCAAAATTAACCAGATTAGACGGCGCCGCCTCGACGGACGGTTTCTCGATAATTTCCTCCAGTTGATTCGTGCCTTTTTTTATTTTCATCACGCCGTAACGGTAAACCTGATCGCGGGGCACTTCCTGCACGCCAATTACCGGACAACCATGCTTTTTAAATTCATCAACCAATTGCTTGGTAAAAGAAACTTTTGATTTTACCAAATCATCTCCGTAACAAAAAACAAACGGCTCGTCTTTAACTAAATTCGCCGCCGACAGAATAGGCGTGCCGTTGCCGTATGGCCCCTTCTGACGCACATAAATAAAATTGGCCAGTTCAGAAATTTTTTTAATACGCTCGCGCAAAGCTTCTTTGCCTGATTTTTTTAGCTCATCCATCAGCGCCCAGTTGTGGTCAAAATGATCTTCCAGGGGTTTTTTATCCCACTTGGTTACCAGGATAATATCTTCAATCCCGCCAGCCACTAACTCCTCGACAACAAGCTGAATAATCGGTTTATCCACGATGGGCAACATTTCCTTGGGCATAGCCTTGGTTGCCGGCAAAAGACGCGTACCGGAACCGGCGACAGCCACAATTGCTTTTTTAATTTTTTGCATAAGATTAAACCTGATAGATTATTAATTTAAAATCGCCAGGTATTATTTTATTAAATTAACTTATGTCTGCAAATTGTCTTTAATTCTTCGTTAAATTCCGTGATCGCCTTGTCAACCAGCGGATGAAAATTTTTATATAACCCTTTATTTTTCACCACGTTAGCTGCTTCCAGCAACGAGTCAAAAGTGCCAGCATCCAGCCATTCTCCTTTAACCACACTGACCTTGAGCTGTCCTTTTTTTAAATATTCATTATTAACATCGGTTATCTCGACTTCGCCCCGCAAGGACGGTTTAATCTTTTTGGCTGTCGCGACCACTTTTTTATCATAAATATAGAATCCCGGCACGGCGTAATCGCTTATCCACTGGCTGGGTTTTTCAATGATCTGCACCGCCTTGTTTTTACTGTCGAATTTTACGACGCCCAAGCGCTGGGGGTCCGGCACTTTTTTAGCAAAAATCTGGCCGCCAGTCTTAAAATTTTTCACAACCGCCGAAAAATCATCTTCAAAAATATTGTCGCCCAGAATCAAAGCCACGCTGTTATTGTCAATAAAATTTTCGCCTAAAATAAAGGCGTCCGCCAGTCCTCGTGGAATTTTCTGCACTTCGAAATAAAGGTGCACTCCATGATTTTTTAGTATTGATCCGAGTAGATTCAAGAACTGGCCACTATGCTCGGGCGCCACGATAATCAGAATGTCGCGGATTCCAGCCCGGATCAAAGTGTTCAGCGGATAAAAAATCATCTGCCGGTCGTAAACCGGTAAAAGCTGCTTGGAAGTCGTCGCGGTTAGCGGGAACAATCTGGTGGCCGTCCCGCCGGCTAAAATTATACCCTTTCTGACCATAAAAATATCGGCAATAATTTAAATTATATCGGCAATAAGATTATTTCTATCGGAAACCTAATTACCGATAGATTTACCGGCTCAAATAAATCGCCGTTTTATTAATCCCTTCCTTTCTAATCAATTTTTTTTCAAGTAGCAATTTTAAGTCGTTGCGCAGAGTGCGCTCGGAAACGTTTTTAAACAGGGGAACCAGATCCGCGTTTTTTATGGATTGCCGTTTATTGATTTCGGCTAAAATCATATCTTGCCGCTCAGAGAGACCAGACGATTTTGAGACTGACCCATTAACAGATTTTTCCCGCTTTCTGATATTGTGCGACGTTAAGATTGTATCTCTCGCCGCTTTCCCTTCCTCAACAATCGACTCTTCTTCTTTTTCGCTTATCCTTAAAAGAATTGCCTCCTGCTTAAGCTTGCTGTATTCAAAATTAAGAATTGTCCAATTTATAGCTCGAATCCAGTTTTGCCGGCTGGCAATTTTAAAGTACGCAAGCAAACGATCAATTTTTTTACTAGTACTGATTAAATCATCCGCGGCTATGTCGCCCGCTACCTGGTTGGCCAAGAGGCGCAGCTGCCGAATCAAAACTTCTCCAATCGGAAAATTAGCCGTCACGCGATAAACGGCTAAACTTAAATTCAGAGCCCTCCGTGATAATTCCTGGCTCTTCATAATTTTTTCTAAAATTTTTTACCGACATAAACCGATTAAAAATTTTAGCTAAAATACTTATTTAATTGTTTTTATGATAATCTAAAAAAGCTTTCGGGTCAAATAAAAAAGGCGGTCAAGAATGATCACCTTTAGGCGTTAATTGCTCTCGCTCTATTTGCCGAGAGATTCTTTTAGGGCTTCGCTCCACGATCGCAACGGCGGTAATTTCGTATTCAACAGAATGGAATACTTTGGCCGCTTAGCCGGTCGAGGAAATTTATCGCTCGAAACTGGAATCAATTTTACATTGTCTATCCCGGCAAGGCCAAACAAAATTTTTGCCGCCCCGAACCAGGTAACCGGATTGCCTTCGCTCGTGATGTGATAGATGCCCGGGATATAGCCGCATTCAATCAAGTACTTGGTTTGTCTGGCCAAGTCTGGCGCATAAGTGAAATTCGCCAACTCCTCATCGACCACCTCCAGTTCTTTTTTGACTTGCGCTAAATCGAGCATCGTTTCAAAAAAACTTTTCTTGGACGCTGGAGAGTTTGCCGGCCGACATTTTGGCGAAAGAAGGCCAAAGAGTTTCTGTAAACGAATAATATAGTACTGGCCGCCGACCCGTTTGACCTGGCGTTCGCCCATAAGCTTGGAAAAACCGTAATTGGAAATATTGAGAACCGGCGAAGGCTCGTCACTTTCTTCATATCCCTCTTTTTGTTTGCCGTCAAAGACATAATCCGTGCTGTATTGAACGAATACCGCGCCAATATTTTTGGCGGCTTGCGCTAAATATTTTGGCGCCAGCCCATTCAATCTCTTGGCCTTTTCAAATTCTAAAACGTCTTCCGCCTTATCAACTGCGTTATAGGCCGCAGCATTGATAACGATTGCCGGCGTCAAGGCGATGATTTTTTCCATAGCCGAAGATTCATCGGTAACATCAATTTCTTTTAAATCCCAGCCGAACGTTTTATAATTTTCGTCCGCGGAAAAAATTCGGACCAATTCCTGGCCGAGCGTTCCCTGGCTGCCGATAATAAGAACTTTTTTCATAAATTAACCCTCCTTAAATTTATGATCTTTTTTCTAATTTAGTCTTTTCCGGCTTTTTTGTCAAAAAAATACCCCTGCAAATGAGAGGTATTTTTTAAAGAAATCATTTTCCGTATTGTTTTTTATAATATTCCAAATACTCGCCGGATTTTATTTTTTTCCACCAGCTTTCGTTTTCTCTGTACCACTTTATTGTGCGACACAGCCCATCTTCCCAAGAGACGCTCGGCTGCCACCCTAGTCCCCTCAATTTTTGGGAATTTATGGCGTAGCGCCAGTCGTGGCCCGGCCGGTCTTTAACATATTCAATCATCTTTTCGTCCAGACCAAGTTCTTGCAAAATAAACCGGGTAATTTCCAGATTGGTTTTTTCATTGCCAGTACCGATGTTATAAACTTCACCCGGCTTGCCTTCAATCATTATCGTTTCTATCGCCGCGCAGTGATCCTCTACAAAAATCCATTCCCGGATCTGCTGGCCTTGTCCGTATACCGGCACCTTTTTGTTTTCGAGCAAATTTGTGACAAAGAGCGGAATCATTTTTTCCGGATGGGCATTCGGACCAAAAACGTTACAAGAATGAGTAACAATAACCGGCAAATTATAAGTTTTAAAATAAGCCCGGCAGAGATGGTCAGCGCCGGCCTTAGAGGCCGAATAAGGGCTATTGGGCGCGAACGAACTTTCTTCGTCAAAAGAACCGTTCTCTATAGAGCCAAAGACTTCGTCGGTTGAAATCTGAATATATTGTGCGACGTTATGCTTTTTTACCGCCTCGAGCAAAGTATAGGTACCCAAAATATCTGTTTTAATAAAAGCGTCCGGCGCGACAATCGATCGGTCAACGTGAGTTTCAGCTGCGTAACTGATAATCTTATCAACTCCGTCGCCGATAGCCGTTTCCACGTCCGCCGCGTTCACTATATCCCCTTTTATAAATTTATAATTCGGATTATTCTCTGTTTCTTTTAGGCTTTCTAAATTCCCGGCATAAGTTAATTTATCCAAATTCACTATCTGCCAGCCAGGATATTTTTTAAAAATATACTTTATAAAATTGCTGCCGATAAATCCGGCGCCGCCGGTAATTAATATTTTCATAATTATTTTATTGAAGCTATGAATTCTTTTATGTGTCCGGCTAAATTATTTTTTGATTTCCAGCCGAGAGCGCGTACCCTGGCGGTGTTAATGGCCGAGTTCATGCGATTGCCTTTTCTTTCCGGCAACATAATAATCTTTGAATTAAACATTTTGGCCACTTCTAAAATCGAATAAGCCTTTGCCGATCCGATGCCATAATTATCTCCCTGGCCGTGACTGCCAACAAGCAGAAGCCCCGAAATTATATCGTCAACGTGCGTAAAATTTCTCTTCTGCTTCCCGGGAGCGACGACTCCCAGCGGTTTTTTTTGCCGAAAAAGCTCTTTAAAAATACCGATAACTGTAGCGTATGAACCTCTTGAGATTTCGCCCGGGCCGTAAACATTATAAAAATAGGCAATAGCGTAAGGCAAGTTAAACCAGGTACCGTAATTTTTAACTAGTTCGGTATTGGCCGCCTTGGTCCAGGCGTACGGGCTTTGATCGCGTCCCAAGCCGCCGTCGCCGAATTTCGTGCTCGAACCGGCGTAAACAATTTTTATATTTCTTTTCCGGCAGAATTCGAGAACTGCGAAAGTCCCCGCGATATTTAGATCCCAAACCAGATTAGCATCGTCAAAACTTTTTTCAACGCGCGAATATTCTCCCAAATGATAAACAATATCCGGCGTTTCTTTAATATGCTTTTCTATGTCTTTTGTGTGGCCTTTTAAATAATGGACGCCGGCGACATGATTTTTTTTAGAACCGGTAAAATAATTATCCAAAGATACGACTTTGTTTGATTTGTCTTCAACCAGCCGCCGGATAAGATGCGAGCCGATAAATCCGGCGCCGCCGGTAATTAATATTTTCATATGCTTATATTATCCTATACGGCGAATCCGGTTTATTTTCCCAGCGGATTTCGTCTATCTCTTCTTTCTTGCCTTCGCCTTTATACAATTTATCCGGCAAGTTAATACACCAAGCATCCTTATCAGAAACATTTTTATAACCGTGCACTACGCCCGGCGGGACAATAATCATTGCCGGATTCTGCTCGCCAAAAACTTCTTTTAAGTGCTCCCCTTTTGTCGCGCTTCCTTCTCGCCTGTCCCATAAATAGAGCTCGAAGCTGCCGGGACCCAGAAAAATAAAACCGTCTGATTGTTTTTGATGCTCGTGCGGGCCGCGAATCGTGTTCGGGCGAGTTACGCTTACGTAGCCCATTTTCGGCCGAAGGCGGCTTTCATCATCACGCCAAATTTCTGCCAGCCAGCCTCTTTCATCTTCATATTTTTGCAGGCTCTTAATTATCACGCCCTCAATCATAATTGTATTTTTTATTTATTTTAATGCTACCCTCATATTTTATAAGATACAAAAATAATAAGCAACAAAAAACCGCCGCGGCTGAAACCGGAGCGGGTAAATTTTTCTAATATTTTTTATAAGGATGTTCTCCGCCGTCATCCTTTTTTATCGGCGGACTGTCGATTTTTTCGCTGCCACACCGGGGGCATTTCAAAGGAACGAACGAGTCTCTGACCGGTTCGGCATATCCGCATCCCAGGCATTTCCACTCGGGGATAAACTCGATTATTCCCGATTTCGTTTCAACTTCGCCGAAAATCGTAATCTCCGATTTGCACAAAGGACACTTCCGGTCTGCCGGCACCCCCTGGCATAAAGCAGCCGACATTTTTTGCGCCAAAAGACAATTTCCTTTTACGTTCGTGCAAATCCAAGAACGCTTATCAATCTCTCTCATCACTTTCCCCTCCTTATTTTTAAGAAGCTACTTCATTAACTCTCTGATCTTCTCCGCCTCAATTAGCCTTATATTACCGTCTTTGTCGGCTAAGGCAATTCCTAAGACTTCGCCTCGAGAATTAATAACCGGCTCACCAGTTAAAGAAAGCTTTTCATTCAAACCGAATGAAATTAATGGCGATAAAGTTTTTACAAAACCGGCCAGAACAAACTTCGAAACGACTCCATTTGCAATGCTGACTCCCGGCAAAAAGATTCTTTCACCTAGTTTTAAATTGCTAATTTCGCCAAAGCTGACTACCGGTAAATTGTTCTCGGCAATCTTAAAAAGAGCGGCGCCGTTTTCTTTGTCTTCTTTGACGAGCTGCGCCGGATATTCCTTGTCATCCCGCGTCAAAATAAAATTAGCCGCGCCCTTAATCGTCGTCAGATTATTCGCGACAACCAGACCGTCACTGGTTAAAATAAAACCAGCCGATTCGGCTAGCTTTTTGCCAGCTTTTTCTGCTCGCAAAGAAACGACTGAACCTAAAACTCGATCAACCGATTCCTGGTAGGCCAGATCTTCCGTTAAATAAATTTTTTCTGTTTTATTAATAATCGTCGTCGTTTCTTTCGCTTTGCCAGGCCAATTAATTTTTTCAAATAATGGCAGGCCGACTAACCAGGGAGAGAGAATCTGGCCCCCCAGAACACCCGAAATAGAACCGATTAATAAAACGGCCAACCAAAAAATAATTGACTTTGGAAGATTTTTCATTTAATTACTGCTTGTTTTGAATTTTAATCTGAATTTTGCTGTCATCCGCGTCAACACAGACGGTATCGCCTTCTCCCACTTTTCCCGCGACGATTTCCTTGGCCGCCTGGTCCAAAATTGATTGCTGAATTAGACGCTTGAGCGGTCGCGCGCCGTAATTTGGATCGTAGCCCTTTTCGGCTAAGTATTTTTTTGCCTTAACCGTCACTTTTATTTTATTTTTTTCTCCGCCAGGCGCTTTTGCACCAAGTCTAATTGCAAATCAACAATACGCGCCAGCTCTTCTTTAGTTAAGCTTTCAAAAACGATAATTTCGTCCACTCGATTTAAAAATTCCGGCTTGAAATTGGAGCGAAGAGCTTCCATTACTTTATTTTTCATTTCTTGCTGATCGCGTTTTTGCGGTACTTCATCGGCAAAGCCCAGCGTGAACTGCTTAACAATCTCGTTGCCGACATTAGAAGTCATAATGACAATCGTATTTTTGAAATTGACAACCCGGCCCTTAGCGTCGGTCAAACGGCCATCATCCAAAATCTGCAGCATAATATTGAAAACTTCTGCGTTGGCCTTTTCGATTTCGTCGAACAAAACCACGCTATACGGCCGGCGGCGAATTGCCTCGGTTAGTTGTCCGCCCTCTTCAAACCCCACGTAGCCGGGCGGAGAGCCGATCATCCGCGCCACCGTGTGTTTTTCCATATACTCCGACATATCAAGCCGCACGATAGCGTTTTCGTCATTGAACATAAACTCGGCTAGAGCTTTAGCTAATTCCGTTTTACCAACACCCGTCGGTCCCAAAAAAATGAATGAACCAATCGGCCGCTTTTCTTCTGAAATCCCCGCCCGAGAACGCCGTACGGCATTCGAAATAGCCGCGATGGCTTCTTCTTGGCCAATCACCCGATGGTGCAACTTATCTTCCATATAAGATAATTTCTGCATTTCCCCTTCGAGCATTTTCTCGACCGGGATACCGGTCCAGCGGGCAACCACCTTGGCAATTTCCGGTTCGCTAATTTCTTCTTTTAATAACGGCTTATCTTTTTGAACATCGGCCAGCCTCTTCTGATTAGTTTTAATAATTTTTTCCTGATCGGGAATCTTACCATATCTGACCTCCGCTACTTTTTGCAATTCGCCGCTGCGCTCGGCAATATCCGCTTCCTGTTTAAGCGAGTCTATTTTCTTTTTTGCTTCGCTGATTTTGGCGATTAGATCATGCTCATTTTTCCAGCGAAGTTCCGCTTCCTTTGACTTTTCTTTCAGGTCCGCCAATTGCTTTTCGACTTGGCGCAAGTGCGAGCGGCCGTCTTTAGATTTTTCTTTCTTCAATGCCTGTTTTTCAATTTCCAACTGAATAATTTTTCGTTTTTGCTGATCAAGCTCCGTCGGCATGCTGTCAATTTCCAAACGCAACGCGCTGGCTCCTTCGTCAATCAAGTCCACCGCTTTATCCGGCAAAAACCGGTCCGAAATATATCGAGCGCTTAAGTTGGCCGCGGCAATAATAGCCGCATCGGTAATCCGCACCCCATGATGCACTTCGTATTTTTCTTTAAGTCCGCGTAAAATCGCGATCGTGTCTTCAATGGTCGGTTCTTTGACGTAGACCTGCTGAAAACGCCGCGCTAAGGCCGGATCTTTTTCAATGTATTTTTGATATTCTTTTATGGTCGTTGCGCCAATAGCTCGAAGTTCGCCTCGCGCCAGCGCCGGTTTTAATAAATTTGAGGCGTCAATTGCTCCTTCGGCCGCGCCGGCACCGACTAGAGTATGCAATTCGTCAATAAATAAAATATATTTTCCCGCCGAGCGATTTACTTCTCGCAACACCGCCTTTATTCGATCTTCGAATTCACCGCGAAATTTTGTTCCCGCCACCAAAGAGCCAAGATCCAATGCAATCAACTCTTTATTCTTAAGACTTTCGGGCACATCGCCACTGACAATTCGTTGCGCCAGCCCTTCCACAATAGCGGTTTTGCCAACACCGGCCTCGCCGATTAAAACCGGATTATTTTTAGTTCGGCGCGAGAGCACCTGCATCACCCGCCGGATTTCTTCATCGCGGCCGATAACTGGATCTAATTTTTCCTTGCGCGCCAGCTCCGTTAAATTACGCGCATATTTTTCCAGTACCTGATACTTGCTTTCCGGCTCGACATCGGTTACCTTTTGTCCGCCGCGAACGCTCTCCATAATACTCAAAACGCTGCTTTTGTCGATTCGGAAAGATCGAAAAATTTCCCGTAATTTTCCTCCAGTTTCAAAAAGAGCCAGCAAAAGATGCTCTACCGAGACGTACTCATCATCCAAATTTTTTGCCTCCTTGCTCGCCTGGTTAATTATCCGGCCAAGCTCGGGACTTAAGACGACCTGACCGAAGGGCACCTCGCCCAAAATTCGCGGCAGCCTAGTAATTTCTTTTTCCAGTTCCGTTTCCAGCGACGGCATGATGACTTCCATTTTTTCCAAAATAGTTTTGACCAGCCCCCCGTCCTGTAAAACCAAAGCCAGCGCCAAATGCAAAACATCAATTTGAGTTTGCCCGCGTTCGCTGGCTAGATTATGCGCATCGCGCAAAGCCTCTTGAGCCTTAATTGTAAATTTATCTATTTGCATATTCCCTTTTATTGATTTTGTTTGTTTTTTCTGTAATTTTCGATTGCCAAACGAAGTCCCTTAACCGCCAGATCCGCGCAATGCATTTTAACCGGCGGCAGCGAACCCAGAGACTTAGCCACGTCAGAGAATTTTATATTAAAGGCCTCGTCCAGCGTCTTTCCCTTGGCCATTTCGGTCACCATCGAAGAAGTCGAAATCGCCGCTACGCAACCCAACGTTTCAAATTTTATATCTTCGATAACTTCCTGGCCGCTATCGTCTTTTCTGATTTTTAAATAGATATTCATCAGGTCGCCGCAAACTGGATTGCCGACTTCGCTGACGCCGTCAGGGTTATCCATTTTTCCCATGTTGCTGGGATGCTGAAAATGTTTTATAACTTCATCTGAATATTCCATATAATTAATTTAAAAAATTAACAGCCAAAATCTTTTGGCAGCTCGCCCCGTTCAACCAATCTGTCGCCTTTTATATTTCCGCTGATACCGCGCAAGCGCTCAATAATCGGCGGCAAGACCTCCAACACCCGGTCGATTTCCGCGCCGGTTGTATAACGCCCCAAACTGAAACGAATGGAGCTATGGGCATCCAAGTGATTTAGCCCCAAAGCGAGTAAAACGTATGATGGCTCCAGCGATTTTGCCGCGCAAGCCGAGCCGGTTGAAACACCGACCCCCTCCAGATCCAGAGAGACTAAAATAGCCTCGCCCTCAACGCCTTCAAAACGGAAATTAACATTATTCGTTAAACGATTATCAACCGGCCCATTCAAAAAAGCATGTGAAATTTTTTGTTGAATACCACTGATTAATTTATCGCGCAAAGATTGAAGTTCTTTATTGTGCGCTGAGTTCTTCTTGATTAAACTTATGGCCTCGCCAAGCCCCACGATACCGGGCGTATTGTGCGTTCCGGAACGCAAATGAAATTCCTGTTCACCGCCGTGCATAAATTTATCAAATTTAGCGCCGGACCTAACGTATAGAACGCCAACTCCCTTGGGACCATAAAATTTGTGCCCTGAAAGGGTCAAGAAATCAATGCCTAATTTTTGCACATCGCAGTCAAGATAATTGATTCCTTGCACCGCGTCCGTGTGAAAAGCTATTTTATTTTCCCGGTTCTGATTAACCTTTTTGATTAACTCGCTAATTTCGGCAATCGGCTGAATTGTGCCGATTTCGTTATTGGCATACATGATAGAAATCAAAACCGTATTTGGCTTGATGCTCTTTTCTAATTCCGAAATTCCGACTAATCCGTCTTTATTTACCGGCAAAAAAGTTACTTCGGCTATTTCTTGCGTCTCTAAAAATTCCGCGGCCGCTTTTACGCATTCGTGCTCGATCGCAGAGACAATAAGATGCACTTTCCCGCCAACTTTTTTAGCCAACGACCGGCTCGCGCCCAGGCCCTTGATAATCGTGTTATTGCCCTCGGTTGCACCGCTATTAAAGACTACCTCGCCGGGCTGACAATTTAAAAATTCTGCCACCTGATAGCGGGCACGGACGACCGCGGCGGCCGCTTCCTGGCCAAACTGATGAACTGAAGAAGCGTTACCGTATTTTTCAAAGAAATATGGTCTCATCACCTCGAAAACCGCCCCGTCAACCGGCGTGGTAGCCGCATAATCAAGATAAATTCTGTTATTTTTTTCATTCATATTACTCCACTATTTTACCTAACAAAAAAGCCCTAGTCAAGGACATCTTTTAAACAAATCTTAAAATTTTCTAAGAGAAAGTCGGCCTTTTTATTAGTTAACTAATAACGGTCCACTGGAGTTTATTTTTCTTTACAGGGAAAAAGTTAATTAGCCAAGAGGCCAAAAAGAAAGACAAAAGCAATGCCTAAAAACAACCACGCAATATTTATCCAGCTTGATTTTTTATGCGTCGCCGGCAGAAGGTCCGAAGCGCCAATATAGATAAAACTGCCCGCGGCCAGAGCTAAAAGAATGCCCAAAGCCGAAACGGACGATTGCCGCAAAAAACCGTAAGCCGCCAGAGCTCCCACCGGCGTTGCCAGAGCCACCAGCCAAGAAAATAATAAAGCCCGATTTTTTAATTTATCGTCATAGGCCAGCAAGGAATACGTACAGCCGCCTTCGGCAATTTTATGAAAAATTATAGCCGCCGAGGAAACAAGCCCGATACCGAAACTTGCCTCAAAAGAAACTCCGATCGCCAACCCATCAACCAGCGAGTGAAAAGCTAAGCCAGCCAAGCTCATCAATCCTATGGCGTGATTTTCGCAATGTTCTTCACGGCAGGAATGGATCATGACTGTTTGCTCCAGTAAGTAAAAAATAACGATGGCCAGCAATAAACAATAGGGCCAAAAAGTCGTCAGCTTTATGGCCTCGGGCAATAGATGTAAAAAAGCGTTAGCCAGTAGCAGTCCGGCCGCCAGACTAATCAGATAAATTTCGTATTTTTTTATTTTATAATCAAAAAAACGCGCGCCATAAACTCCCGCTAACGCCGCGACCGTCGCCGCCGAAACAGAAATTAAGATGTTTAAAAAAATGCTCATTAACTTTCAAACATTAAAGCGGCGCCCAGGGCGCCGCCAAAACGGCCAAGCTGGCTGAATAAAATTTTAGTCTCTTTGGCCGCTGGCGAAGCCACGAACTTGGCAACGCCCTCTTTGATACCAGGCAAAATCAATTCTCGCGCTTCGCTGATGCCGCCATTTATAATAATCGCTTCCGGATCAAAAATATTAATAATATTGGCTATTCCGACGCCTAAATTCCGGCCTAATTGATCAACCGCCTCCCGCGCTTTCACGTCTCCAGCCAGAGCCAACTGACCGGCCTCTTTCGAGCCGGGCCCCAATAAACTAATTAAGAATTTATTAGAAGCTAATTTCTCCAACTCGACTGATTCGTTGATATTGATAATGGCATGCGCCACTTCACCGGCGGCGCCATGCGCGCCGATAGACAGGTTTCCTCCGGTCATCCAGGCGCCACCGACGCCCGAACCCAAGGTTAAATAAAAAACATCCGCAAAGTTTTTGGCTAAACCGGTTTCCTTTTCGGCCAACAAAAAACAGTGGGCATCATGCTCAATTTTCACCGGGTAAGATTTAAACTTTTCCGTCAGAAGATTTTTAAGCGGCTGTCCGTTTAAATATTCTATATTCGGACTAACCAGCATTGCTGACCGCTGTTTGTCCAGCATGCCCGCGAAACTGAAACCAATACCGCCGATTTCAGTTGTGTTTTCAGTTACTTCTTTGAACATTATGCCAAAGTCATCAAGCAGCCCCGCCAAGTCTCGCGGCAATGGCCGAATAGCGGTTTTTATTATTTCTTTATTCTTTATCAACGCCGCTTTAACGCTGGAGCCGCCGATATCAAAACCAAGATAGAACATAAATTAAATTTTATTTTTAGTTTTTTTCTCCTGATAACGAGCCGCCGCCCTCGCTCCCTCTTCGCCGCTGCCGAAATGATGAGCAATTTCGTGCCAAATAGTATTTTTAACCGTCTCCCTGATTGCCTCCGGTGAAACCGCCAAAAATTCAATCGATTTTTGAAAAATAGTAATCTTGTCCGGCAGGGTCATACCGTAATTTTCTCTCCGCCTAGTCTTCGGTATCCCTTCGTATAAACCAAGCAATAACTTTCCTTCCCCTATTTTAGCTGATTTTTTTTGGAAATCCGAGGGTTCATCTTCGATAACAATCGCCACGTTTTCCAACTTTTTCAAAAATTCTTCCGGAACCAAATCCACCCCCTCTTCAACCAGTCTCTTAAATTCGGCCCTGTTCATATTTTTTTACTTTAGACTATTTGCCTCAACCAAATTACCGATATAGTTCCAGTATTCCGGATGACCGTTCTGCTTTAAATAATACCACCACTCCACGCCCCATAGATAGTAATCCGAAAAGCCGGTCAGCTTGGCGTAGTTAATCGTTTCAACAACTTCAGACAAGGGCATAAGTTTTAATTGCTCGTCAACCGATATCTCATAAATCTGCTTATGGGTCCAGGGTTCAGCCTGAAGTTCAATAACGATAAAAGGCTTTGAAGAACCGATAAACAGCTTCGTCAATCTTTCCTTGGCTCGGAAAAAGGCCGGCGGAATTGGATATTCATAAGAACCGACCAGCTCATTCCAGACCCAGCGGTACATCGTTGTGCCAAAGATATCGGCGCGCTTGGCGGCTCTTACCCAAATACTTAGTTCGCCGCTATCGGTCACCACTACCGGCCGGCTATCCAGTTTTTTAACCAAAGCAATTTCCTCGTCTAGCAGGCTAACGTCAAACGGCGGACATTCGCCAAAGGGCAAAAACGGTTCGTTCTCCACCTGCCAAACAGAGACAGCCGGATTATCCTTGTAGCGTCTGACCGTTTTTTCGATATAAGCCAGCACCGCCGGCCGCAGCTCTTTGACCCAAGACGGATTATGACATTCCGGCCAGCGCGGCAATCGATAACCGACCGCCAAAATAACATCGGTCTTGCGCTTGGCCGCTTCGTTCAGCTGCCAGTCCAAATCCGCATAATTAAAATCATTTTCGGCCGGTTCAATCTCCGACCAGCGAGCGGCAATTCTTATCTTTTTTATTTTCAAGCCATCTAGAACCGACAAATAAGCCTGCTGCCAATTAAGGCCTAATTTTTTCGCAAAATCTTTTTCGAAAGTTACCCCCCAGTTGATTTTACGATCGGGGTTTGCCGATGAACGGCCCAAAAAAAATAAACCGGCAACCAGCAAGACAATAATGACTAAAAAAATATAACGCTTTTTCATTAGAAGGCGATTAAGGCTAAGCCGGCGCAAATTAAAATAATGGCGGTAATTTTCTGCAAAATTATGCTCCGGTTAAGTTTTTCCCGCAAAATATCGGGAAATTTTCTGGAAAGTAAAATTGTCAGGAAAAATAAGAAAACGTATTCCGACCCCTTTAGGGCGTTGACTAGCGAAACGTCTCCCTGAAAAACAGCCAGACTGACAAACAACGAGCCAAAACCGGCCGCCAGCTTGCTGCCAACCATTAAAGAACTGAGGCCGACGCTGGCCTGGCGCATGGAACTCATTATTTCCCGGCGCCACGGCTTATAAGCCAGAAGGATCAAAGCGCCGAGCACAAGACCGAAACGCGACCAGACAAAGCCGGTAATAAAATCCTGATAGTTAAAGAGATGCTTCAGCATCACAAAATAAATCGCGTGCAAAATTATGGTCAAAAATAAAAAATCCAATCCCTTAAGTCCTTCCCGAAAACCACTTTTAACTTTTTCCAGAGAAATTAAAAATCCGCCGATTACCAAAAAAATAAAGGCCGCCAGTTGAAAATAGCCGAGATTATCGCCAAGAAAAAAATAAGACAGAATCAAAACGACAACCGGAGTCAATCCCCCAAACACCGAGGCCGAACGAGAAGCCTCATTAATGTCTAAAACCTTGTAAAAAAACACAAGCGATAAAAAAAATATTATCCCCGTAAGGGAATCAAAGGCCAGCCAAGACCAGCCCGGCCAATGCAGGCCAAACGGCGCCAAAATAAAAGTCGACAGGCTAAAGAGACAAACCCAAAAAGTGAAGACCGAGGGTTTAGTCGTGGCTCGTTGGCGCAATAGAAATTTGTTGCTAATCGTAACCAGCGAGTATAAAAAGTAACCAAGCAAAGCGAAAAGAAACCAGTTCATATAATTAATTTATTTTCTTTACAAATTTTAGCGTACTCGTAGGCGCTCGGCCTAATTTTACGTTCTAGCGCCCCTCCGCCTGAAACAGCCTCGTCTTTGGCAGAATAATTAATTTCCACCAAACCAAATCTCGGCCAGAAACCTTTATCCCACTCAAAATTATCAAGCAGCGACCAATGAAAATAACCGCGAACATCAACCCCGTCGTTAATTGCCTTGTGTGTCCAGAATAAACTTTCTTTTATGAACCTGGCACGCTTTTCGTCACCGGCGTCCGCCAAACCATTCTCCGTAATGTAAACCGGTTTTTTATATTTTTTCAAATTTTCTAAAACATGATATATCCCTTTCGGATAAAGCTCCCAGCCCAGATCAGACAGTTCCTTGTTTTCGTTTTGGTTATATTTAAGTCCTTTTATTTTACTGTGAAAATAATAATTTAAACCGATAAAATCCATCCGCCGGCCAACCAAATTTAAAAACCGCTGATTAACCCACCAATTAGCCAAAAAACTTAGCGACCCTTCAAAATAAATATTATTTTCCGCCAGACCGACTTGGGCTTCCGGGTGATAGCTTTTAATAATATTATAGGCGGTTTTATGAGCCCCGATTAAATTTTTAAAAACCTTAAGCCCGGTCAGCCAATTCTTTCTCTGCGGCGGCCAAGTACCGCGCAAATAGCTATGGGATAGATATATCCAGGGTTCGTTTAAGGTTAGCCAAAAAGTTATCTGATGCCCTAAGGTTTTGGCCAGATAATCGACTAATTTGCCGAAGAGAAAAACGGCATCTTTATTTTTCCACCCGCCAAGCTGACTAAACCATAAAGGCAGCGTCCAATGATTAATAGTGACGAAAGGCTCGAGACCCTTTTTTCTTAAACTATCGATTACTTGGCTATAATGATCAATCGCTTCCTGGCTAAATTTTCCTTTTTCCGGCTCAAGACGCGACCACTCCAGAGAAAAACGATGGGCATTATGACCCAAAGATTTGGCCAAATCAAAATCCTCATCGAAACGGTTATAATGATCCCCCGCTCGACCGGAAATATAATTTTGCGCTTCAAACATTTCCGGAAATTGTTTTTGTTGCGAAGAGCTCCATTTTTTTTTCGCCTCCAGTGCCAAGCGTTCGGCGTTAAGTTTCTCCCACTCCGACCAGTCGTTATGATTACCGCCTTCTACCTGATGAGCCGAAGTCGCCGCTCCCCACAAAAAACCGGCTGGAAATGCATAGTCTCCTTTTTTCATAGAAATGATTGTCTTTTATCCTTTCTCTTAAATTATGCCATAAAAAAACCATAAAAAAAAGCCGTGGGACAAAATCGCCTTCACGGCTCGCGAAGAATAGCAACTGGTTAACGGGAATTAATAAGGAGCAAAAAGTGAACCCGGCAGAGAGATCAGCTCGCCCCTAACGTCGATAGTAATCATTTGCGGACGTTTTTGGTAGAGATTGTGCCCCGGAGGAAACCCCTGATTCTTTATAACCATGAAAGGGCCCGGGTCTCCATGCTTCTCGGCAAAAGCCTTGGCAAACTTGGCCTGGTTGAGCCGAAAGGCAACGAAACTGTGAACTGGAAAAAATTTCTCCTCTCCCGCCTTTAACACCAGATTGTCCATATAAACCTCCCAGAAAGAGTTAAGAACTAAACACACAATAACGTCTATCCCCTTTTATGTCAAAAATTCCCGGCTTAAATTTTGAAGGCGGCTCCGTGATGCTTAAGCCAGTCTCGTCGAGTTTTGTAATCCGGCAAGGCGGCTTCGACCTTGCGCCAAAATTTTATCGAGTGATTTCGCTCAACCGTGTGAGCCAATTCATGCACCACGACGTAATCGATTATTTCAAGCGGCGCCATAATCAATCTCCAAGAAAAATTAATTGACCCCCTTGCGCTGCAGGAACCCCAGCGGCTCCGGGCGTTCGTGATGGCAACCGATTTGAACTCCCAACCGGTCGTCCGGCTAATCACTTTTGCTCTTTCGGTAATTTTTTCTCGCGCCAGCCGTTTATACCATTCAATCATTTTCGTCCGAGCCGCCACCAGATATTTTTCCGGGAAAGACAGGTAATTCGTTAATTTAATTTCTTCGCCGATCTCGATTTTTAATCTATATTTATTGCCTAAATACAAAAATTCTTCGCCATCTATAAACTCCTTAGCTTTTGTCAAAGTTCCGCCTTCCAACGCCTGCCTCTTTTTCCTGTCAATCCAACCCCTTTTTCGAAAGATCAGGTCCTGAATATAAGCCAAGGAGATTTTCATCGGTGCGCGAACAATCAAAGCCGCGTCTGGCGCGATAATTAGCGCGATGCTTCTTCGTCTGGAACGGATTAGTTTGTCTATTTTTATTTCGTTCTGCAAAATTATTTAGTAGATTCAATTAATTTCAATTTCTCTTGTCTGGCTAATTTCTTTATCCGGCTTTCTTCTTTCGAAGCCAGCGACCGATTACGAAATTTTTCGGCATAAACCAATTTAAGCGGTCGGCGCGCTAGAGTGTATTTCGCTCCAAGTTTGGAATTATTATGCTCACTCAATCGCCGCCTTAAATCAACCGTGATGCCAGTATACAAAGTTTTATCCGAACATTCGAGAATATATAAATAATACATAGCTGAAATTTACTCCTGATATCTTCTCTTCCCGCTTCACTTAGGCTATAATTATACTATAAGTAACTCTTAATTTAAAAACTATGGAACAAAATTCCACAGAACAAAAGTGTCGTTGCTCGTGCCATAAAATGGCACCACTATTTTTAGTTTTATTAGGGCTGGCTTTTTTAGCCCAAGCTTTCGGCTTCCTTTCAGCCGGAGCGGTCGGCATTATCTGGCCGATATTAGTCATCCTGATTGGACTCAAAGGACTGGCTAAAAATATGTGCAAATGCTGCGACGAGAAAAAATGCTGCTAGTTGTTCAAAAAACAAAAAACCCTCGTTTTTACGAGGGTTTTTTAATTCTCCTTAAGCTGTTCGCCGATAATTTTGAAATCGCTTTTTAGGGCATCTAGCGACTGATTATTATAGACAGCCACCGCCGGGTGGTACAAAGGGATAATCGTGTAGGATTTTTTAGTAGTTGCTTCCTGAACTAGAAATTTTTTGCCTCGCAGCCGGCTAATGCCCAATTGGCTGTCAGCCACGCCGAATTTATCTAGAATAAAATGAGTCGCGTAGTTGCCCAGCGTCGCGATGATTTTCGGCTCAATAATTGAAATCTGCCTCAAGAGATACGGCGTACAAGCGATAATTTCATCCGTTGCTGGTTCCCGGTTAGCCGGCGGCCGGTCTTTTAGAATATTAGCGATGTAAACTTCTTCTCTTTTAATCCCGACCGAAGCTAAAAGCAGATTTAAAATTTCGCCGGCGCGACCGCAAAACGGCACACCCGTTTTATCTTCGTTCGCCCCCGGCGCCTCACCGATAAACATAATCTTGGCGCTATGATCTCCCTGCCCAATTACCGGCAAAATGCGGGTTTTATAGAGAACGCACTTTTGGCAAGCAATAACCTCTTCTTTTATAGCCAAGAGTAAATTATCTTTTTGACTTTGGTTCATGCTATATTTAATGTCGTTATTGACTCATTGTCTCCTCTATCCTAAAATACAATATTCCAGCTATTTATTCCAGCTCTTTTTATCTTTGAAATCAACCATCAACCAGAAGGAGGAACTGCTATGAAGTGGCCGAATTTTTTAATACTGATAAGACACGATGTTTCCGCCTACAATGTCCTGAGAGCGCGGAAAGAAGCTGATCCGCTTTACCGAAGATTCGTTGAATTGTTCGAAGGCGCCCCCGATAGCAGAGAGACTCGGAAACTGGCCCGCCAGCTTTGGAAAAAATACCGGCTTAATTGCAGCGACGCCGAAACGCCTCTGGTTGACGACGAGGCCAAGCAAGCGCAAAAAACCGGGAGAGGAATCAAAAAACATCTCTGCTTACCGGATATCATCCTGGTTTCTCCCTACCGGCGAGCCAAAGATACTTTACGGGGCCTAACGAAGGGCTGGCCGGAACTAAGCGGAGTAAAGACTCTCGAGGAAGAACGCATCCGAGAACAAGAGCACGGATTGGCCACTCTTTATAATGACTGGCGCATTTTTCAGACTCTTCACCCGGAACAACGGTTTCTCTACGAACAGGAAGGATCCTATCGTTATCGCTATCCGCAGGGCGAAAATGTCCCTGATGTCCGCATACGCGGCGCGCTAATGGTTGACACTTTTGTCCGCGAATATCCCGAAAAGACCGTTATGTGCGTCTGCCACCATCTGAATATCTTAGCAATGCGAGCCAACCTTGAACGACTGAACGAAGAACAGTTCTTGCACCTGGATAAAAAAGATAAACCGATAAATTGCGGGGTCACGGTTTATCGCGGCCATCCAGAATTAGGAAAAAAAGGCCGGCTCATTTTGGAGCTTTACAACGAAAAATTTTATTGAACGCCAAAGGCGCCCACCGGGCGCCTTTTTATATACGCGACTACACGACCTGCCGTTATTATTGTTCCGTTGTCACGCCCTCAAATTCCGGACCATTCGCTTCCGCTTCAGCCTTTGTGGCGCGCACCACGCCGTCTTGATGATGGGGCGGAGCATAAATTGTATAGAGCTTTAGCGCATCGCTGAGCGAAGTGTTAATCACGTTGTGTTGCGCTCCGGCCGGCACGATTGCCACATCGCCGTCGCCAACAATATATTCAGTTTCGTTAATGATAACTTTCCCCTCGCCTTGCTCAAAGCGAAAAAATTGATCGCCGTCTTCGTGTACCTCCGAGCCAATCTCCTCGTTCGGAGCCAGCGACATTAAAACTAGCTGACAATATTTTGCCGTATAAAGCACTTGGCGAAAATTATTATTGGCGAGCGCCAATTGTTCGATATTGCTTTTGTAACCTTTTTTCATATTTTTACTATTTAATTATTATTTATTTAAATAAGTAATTGATAACTGAAGGGCGGTCGCGATGCTTACCCACAAAAGATACAGAGTTTGCGCGTAAGCAATCCAGGGCGCATAAGGATAAATTGAAAGCATCGCCCAAATAAGCGTTCCCAAAACAAGAACAATATCAACGGCCGCCAAAATGTTATTCTGCAATCCGAACTGGATTGGCGTAAAAAGAAGATTAAAAACAAGATTCAAAACAAATGGCAAAACAATAATCCACGGAATTTGTTTCTGCCAAGCCATTAAAAAGACCTTGCCAAAAGAAATGGCGATTAAGACATAAAGCACCGTCCAAATCGGTCCAAAAACCCATGAAGGCGGCGCCCAGGAAGGCTTTATTAGTTGTTGATACCAGCTATATGCCTGCACGCTTCTAGGGTAGCATAAAATAGCCTTTCAAATAAATAGCTGTTACCTTCCCAAATCCAAAATTTCGTCTATCCTGATTTGCCCGACAAAATCCGGCACGTGACTGACTAAAATCATTACTCCCTCATATTCATCCAGCGCCTGAGCGATTATCGGCAAGTGCCGGAAATTAATATGATTGGTCGGCTCGTCTAAAATCAAAAGACCCGGCTCCTGCAGAACAAGTTGAGCGAAAGCGACCAGCCCTTTTTGCCCCTCGGACAAACTGCCAATCTTTGATTTCATTAATTCATTATTGAGTAAAAATCCCGCCGCCGTTGATCGCAGATCATGTTCAACTTTATGCTTCATAACTGATAATAACGATTCGTAAACTGTGTCTTCAAAATTAAGCGTCGAAAAATCTTGACGATAATAACCGATCAAAGTACCCGGCGCGAGCTCAACGCCTTTAGCCGTCCCCCGTGCCAGCGATTCTAAAAAAGTGCTTTTCCCAATGCCATTCGGTCCGGCCAGCAATAAGTGCTGATTTTTTCTTAATGAAATACTCGTTTTGCGCGAAACAGGTTTGTGGTTTTTAAAGATTGTATACGCTGAAATTTTAATAACTTCGCCCGAGAGATTCGACTGAGAAGGAATAACAAACGACCGGATAGTTTTATCTTCCCGGCGCACATCAATTTTTTCCTCTTCCAACTCATCGGCTTTATCTCTCATTCGCTTGGCCAAAAGCCTCATTCGGCCTCCTTTGTTAGCAAAAAAATTAGCTTTGTCTTTATTCTCCTGAATTTCTTTTGCCAGCTGCGAGTTCTTCATATTTTCTTTTTCAATCCGGACGGCAATTTGTTTAACTACGTCGAAATAGTCACCAACATATTGTTCGATTTTCCGAGTAAAAATATCCAAGTATAAAACACCTTCGGTAAAAGAATTCAAAAAATCCGCATCATGCGAAATAACAATGCAAGTTTTTTTGTAATCAACTAAAAACTGTCTCAAATGAGCGATGCCCTCTTTGTCTAAATTATTAGTCGGCTCGTCCAACAAAAGTACATCCGGATCCTGAATCAAGGCCGAAGATAAAAGAAGCCGGGCCTGCTGGCCGCCGGAAAAAGCCTTAACAATTTTATCCAGCGGCGCCTGGAGATTAACCACTTTTAAAATTTCCTCGATCCGCAAATCAAGGTCATATTTTTTATCAGAGAAACACTTGGCAAAAAACTCCCGGACGGTCAGCTCCATCTGGTCGCGAGGGATGACCTGGCGCGCCATGGCCACCACCGGTTTTTGCTCCATATTAATCTGCCCCGAATCGGGTTTTAACTCGCCGGTAATTAAATGGAAAATCGTGCTTTTGCCCGAACCATTTTTGTCCCATCAAGGTAATTTTTGCTCCACGCCGTACTGGAAAACTAACCTCATCAAGAATGGGTTTTAAGTGGCCGTAGCCGAACGAAACATTGTCAAATCTAAGTAAAATTTCCTGTCTGGACATATTGCGCAAAAAAAATAAAGCAATGACTGATGTACATTACCTTATTTTTTCAAAAATAGCTAATGTTATATTCTATTATTCCCTGACTGGCCTCGCAAAACGAGACCGAAACATACGCGACTTAAACTATAGCGACGATAGAATATCATTAAATATCAAATTAGTCGCCGCCGCCTCCTCCTCCTTCGGACTCAATCGCGGAACGGCACGCAACCGAAAACGGACTATCAGACATAAAGTATCTGTAGCAGATAGCCATATCTCCCTTGGCCGCGGCAATCCCGATGTAGCACTTCTTCGTGATTTCTTGATCCGGAATCTTATCACAAGCCGCCAGATCCTGCTTGGCCTGAGCGATACTAGAAAAACAGTTATTTTTTAGTATTTTATCGGGAATTTTGTCGCAAAGGGACCAATCTTGTTTAGCTTGAGCGATACCGTAATAACAAATATTTTTAATCTTTTGATCCGGCAAGGCGTCGCAAATAGCCAGATCCTGCCTAACCACGCCAACACCGGAATAACAATTATTTTTAAATTCCTGACTGGATATTTTATCACAAACAGCTAATTCTTTTTTAGCTAGAGCGACTACCTGATAGCAGGCATCCTTAAGCCCCTGGCTCGGTATTTTATCGCAGGCAGCCGAGTCTTGCTTAATTTGAGCGACCGAATAATAACAATTATTCTGAGATCCCTGATCAAGTATTTTGCCGCAGATAGACCAGTCTTTTTTTGTTTGAGCGATGCTTTGATAACAGCCTTCTTTGGTATAAGAACTTTGTTCTTTTATTCCAGGCAATTTATCGCAAACAGAAAGATCCTGCCTGGCTTCGGCAACCTGATAATAACAGATTGTCTTAGGACTAGCTTTTCCCGTGGCGCCGCCAGCGGTGCTTGCCGATTCATCAGCAGCGTTAACTGGAATAATCCTAGCGTTATCATCTATCTTGTCGCAAAAAGTAATCTCTTTTTGAGCCTTAGCGACATCTGAGTAACATCTATTTCTGTATCCCAGGTTAATTATTTTGTCGCAAAGAGACCCGTCCTGCTTAGCCTTACCAACGTTATAATAGCAAATATCTTTAGAGTCTTGATAAAGGAGACTCTTATCAAGCATTTTATCGCAGATAGACGAGTCTTGCACAGCTAAGGCAATTTCGGAATAACATTTATTCTTATTTAAAAAATCTTGTTCCTGGTCAACCATTTTATCGCAAACAGCAAAGTCTTGCTTAGCTTGGGCCACGCCAAAATAGCAGTCATTCTTGAGTCTCTGGCTCGCTAAATCACCGCAAACAGACAAATCCGCTTTGATTTTCGCAACATTTTGGTAACAGCCGTTCTGGAAGTCTTTATCGGGTATATTGTCGCAAACGGAAAAATCCTGTTTGGTTTTGGCGATACCTTGATAACAATCATTCTGGAGTTCTTTACCGGACAATTTTTTGCAGCCAGACAGAGTTTGTTTGGCATCAGTTATGCCGGCCTGCGGTTCGACGCCAAGAGCCGACCCTGTTTGAGCGTTTTTTTGCTGGCTGGAACTCCACCAAAAATAGGCACCCGCGGCAAGGGCAAAAATTAAAACGGCAGCCGCGATAACCGCCATTATTATCTTCTTTTTGCTTGAAGAAGAAGCCGAGGAATTCGGTTCGCTGTTTATTGAATTCAACGTTTCATCAGGCATGTTTTTAGGTTAGCTGTTATTAATCTTATTCTAACAAAAAACTAGCCAACTGGTAAGATGATAAACGATGTTACGAGAACTTAAAAAGGCCAGGGCAATCATTCATTCAACCGCACGCACCTCAACGCACATTTATGACATCGGTACTTGTCATAGTCAACCAGCTGGCTCCATCTCTCAAACATTTCGTTGGCTTCATTCTCTACCAAATTGCCCAAAATAAAGTCTTTCGTTTTGGTTTTTTTATTAATCGGAACCAAAACTTCTCCGTTGGGATTTATAATCAGAGAAGCTTCGCTTCTGTCGTCCGGAGATAAGTAAAAAATTTTATCTCTGCCTATTTTTTTACCCAAGGCCTTAACCGTTTTTTTAATTTCTATTTTAGAAATTTTATTGTCTTTTATGGATTGAAACTGCCGATCAGAATAATCGACAATATCGTATATCTTCCAATAGACTATCTTGTCCTTGTACTCCGCCAATAAAATTTCTATATTTGCTAAATTATCAATATTCTTTTTAGTCAACACCGTTGAAAAATACATCTGCAATTTATTCCTATTATAGATATCGCCGATTGCCGCTAAAACATTTTGGAAACTTCCTGTCCCCCTCAAGGAATCATGAATTTTACTTGTTGACCCTTCAATGGGAAGGCCTATTGTACTAGCGTAATTGTTAAGAAAGCTTTTATATCTGTGATAAAAATCAGCGTTGGTAGCCAGGCAAATTTTAATATTTTTATCCCAAATGTACTTTAATATTTCCGCGATATTTTTTCTTAATAACGGCTCTCCGCCCGTAACGCCAATCCCGCTTACGCCAGAGGAAGCTAATTTGTCTATAATCTTATAGACATTTTTTGTATTAAGGTCTTTGCCATCTGAACGGAAACAGAACGGACAGCGCCTATTACATTTTGAAGTGATTCTCCAGCAAACTATTTCGGGATAATTATTTCTCATCTTTCTTGTAAATTTTTGATTCCACTCGCCGGCCTTTAGGCCCCTAACTCAAACTAAGTCTTCGAACTTTAATTTTCATATTTCTAATCTTATGATTATAATAATCCCCCGCATACCATTAAACAAGGCTGGTGATCAATTAAAATATGTTCACACTAAAAAACCGCCATGAAGCGGCTTTTTAGTGTCTAACGGTTAAATTGTCGCCTGGTTGGCCCTAGTATACGACGTTCGGACTTTTTTTTGAAAAAGAATAGCTGTACAAGATGACAAACCACCACGAATGGTTTCGTAGTATTGTCCCTCCGGCTGCTTACATTCGTAAAAATTAATACGCAAAATACGTTCCTAGATTCAATAATAGCGCATATTTAAGATGCCTCTTCCAGCGCTTTTTTTAGATTTTCTTGAGATTGCACGCCAACAAATTCTTTGATAATTTTGCCATTCTTGAAAATTTTTAAAGCAGGAATGGACATTATTTCATACTTTGAAGCCGAGGCACTGTTTTCGTCAACATTTAATTTTCCAACTTTAGCCAGTCCGCCTATTTTCTCTGCTAAATCCTCAAGGACTGGACTCATCATCCGGCACGGGGCACACCAGGGCGCCCAGAAATCAACTAATACTGGCTTGTCGCTTTCTAAAACTTCTTGATCAAAATTTTGATCATTAACTTCTATCGTTTTGCTCATGTTTTTATTAATTTTATTATTGATTATGTCTAAGACCTATAAAGTTTCAATCTATTGCTCTTATCTGATTAATTGATTAACAATTTGTTTATATTCCTTAACTATTTTTTTATTTAAACTGTAACGGATAAAATTTCCTTCTCTTTTTTCGATTAGAAGACCGACTCGCTTAAGCTGCTTAAGGTGATGCGAAGCTAGTTTTTCAGAAATTCTTAAAACAGAAACTATTTCCCAAACGCATTTTGAACCGCTCTGCAAAATGCAAAGCACTTGAAGTCTGTTCTTGTCTGAAATAGCTCGTAAAAAAGAATATGCTTTATTTAGGCATTCCGTTTTTGCAAAATTTTTCTTACAACACTCAAAATTCATAATTAAGGCATTCTAATTTATATTAGAATAGTATATTATATACCCGACTATGTCAATAATCGAGTACTTTTAAAATAGACTTAAACTAAAAAAATGGCCTATATAGAATCTTTCTTTTATAAAAACTGCTCAAAAAGACATAAAAAAATATATGCCCGAATAAACAAAAAAACCGCCATAAAGCGGTTTTTTAGTTATCCATAGTTTTTAATTCATTCCTGGCTGGGGAGGAGGGATTTTCCCTCGACTAAAAATTTTCCGTCGAAAATTTTTGTCTGGGCACCGCCTCGCGGTCTCGCCTGCTGGCTCGACAGCGCTCCGGCGTTCGAATCCCTCCTAATATACTAATTTTTACCGCCCTACGAGCGGCAAAAATTACTAAGTTG
>Ga0172375_10000217_pt1 | contig 90966 bp, 80 predicted proteins | sample LakKiv1m_FD_114537 | JGI IMG/M metagenome (GOLD analysis project Ga0172375, IMG submission 114537) | Freshwater microbial communities from Kabuno Bay, South-Kivu, Congo - kab_092012_11.1m | ecosystem: Environmental > Aquatic > Freshwater > Lake | place: Democratic Republic of the Congo... | reverse complement strand
CGTCTTCTCCGATAGAACCAGTATGGACAGAATCCTCTATGCCATCTTCGCCCATGAAAACTTCAAAAACAAAGCAGGAGGCCCCTTCCTCTTATCTCTGACACAAAACTCTTGACGTTACCCGCAACCTCCCCGGGCCAGTCTGCCCCTTCCCCAGGATCAACCGCCGCTTATGGCTTTCCTGGCCGCATTCTTTTTTTTCTCCAGGGCCTCGATCTTGGCGCTTCTTGCAAGGATTTGCTTTGCCTTTTCATAATGGGGGTAATCGATCATCCTTCCGTCCAGGGCCGCCGAAGCCCTGCCCGCCGCAAGGCTTTTTTCAAAGGCATCGATGAGTCTGCGTGAATGCGCGATCGCTTCCGGGGTGGGAGAAAAACAGCGGTTCAATATCTCCACATTGCCTGGATGGATGCAGCTGGATCCGAGAAATCCGTGTTGATAGGAGAGGACCGCCATCTTCTCGAAGCCGACGGTGTCGTTGAATCCCGCCATGCTGCCCACCAGGTTCAGCGGCAGTTTGCAATATGCGCGGGCCACAAAGACGATCTGCATCCTCGGGATCAGCCAGGCGTTGTATGTCTCTTCCGACAGCTCCATGCCGGTATTGGTCGCGAAATCCTCCGTGCCAAGAGAAAGGGAGTCGATCCGGTCGCTGGCGGCCGTGATCTCCTCCACGTTGAGGTATCCTTTGAGCGTTTCCGCAATGACCGAGATTTTTATATGCCCCTGGGGAATGCCCCTTTTTTGCTCCAGCTCGGAAAGGAGCTGATCGAGGGCCTTCACCTGGGCGCCCCTTTCCACCTTGGGAAAAAAGATGCCGTTCAGCCCCGGCCAGACCGCGGCCTCGACATCTCCCTTGAGCAGTTCATCGGTATGATTGATCCGCACCAGCACGTCGCTTCCGCTCCTTCCCACCAGCGGGATGGCCTCTTTCAGGACGGACCGGGTCGCGACCTTCTCCGACACGGGGACGCTGTCCTCCAGATCCAGGACAACGGCATCGGCATTGCGCAAGTGTGCTTTCTCAACGAACTTTTTCTCGTTGGCCGGCATGATCAATCTGGAACGTCTGATCAAATTCTGTGCATAGTCGTATCCCATGAATCGTTCCTCCTGCTTGCATCGGGTGATTGTGAAAACCGGGGACACCCCGTAACGGAAAAGATAAGCAAAATGGGTGCCGCTGAGCTTGTGGTCGCTCCTGTCCGCTGCTGCAGCCCTCCGGCCCGATTCAGCGCCCCGTCGATATGAACAGATCGTCAATGGATGTGAACACAACGTTTATTATTTAATAAAAGGGATGGGAAAACATGGCGCGCCCCGGCGAAAGGGTCTTTACTTTCCGCTTGATACGAATCATTGTGCGGATGGCACTCTATTTGCTGATGGCAGGGATGGAGTAGACCGTAAAATTAAGATCCGGATCATCTGAAGAAATTTGCTTTTTGCGGTTGCCGAAAAAAGCAAATTTTCGATTTGATATTCTGTTTATATCATTGTATGTAACCCCTGAATTAGGAACGGGGGGATGCGGCGCTCGAATCCGCAGTGGACAAGCGGGTGTCCGCAGAGGTGAAGCAGAAAACAAATTAGGATCACCAAAAGCTTAAGGAGGAGGAAACCATGAAAGTCAGTGTACGAAACATCCGGATCATCATGCTGTCGATGCTCGCAATTTCGATCATGACTCTGGTCCCGGCCGGATCGGATGCCGCTTCTTTCGTCCCCAACAGGCCCATCGAATTCGTCATTTTCGCCTCGCCAGGGGGGGGCAGCAGCATATTTGCCGAGACCGTGGGCGGCATCATGGAAAAGGAGAAGCTGGTACCGGTGCCTGTTCCCCGGGTCTATAAGCCCGGCGGCAGCCAGGCCGTCGGCATGGCCTACCTGCATGAGAAAAAAGGGACCCCCTTCTATTTCGGCAGCACCTCCAACTCTTACGTCACGGCCGCTCTGACCGGGGCCTCCAAGACCATCAGCCACAAGGACTTCACGGATATCGCCATCCTGGCCTTCGACGAGATGGTGATCATCACGCGGACGGAATCCCCATACAAAACCTTTGAAGACCTGATCGCGGCAGCCAAGGCGGGTAAAAACATCAAGTGGGGCGGGTCCAATGTGGGCGGTTCCGATTCGATCCTGGCGGCCATGATCGGCAAGGCGGCCGGCGTAAAGTTCAACTACATCGCCTTCCAGGGAGGCGGTGATGTGAACGCGGCGCTTCTGGGAGGCCATATCGACGTTGCCAGCGCCAACCCGACCGAGGTCATGCAGCAGTTCGAGGGAAAGACCATGCGGCCTCTGGCCCTCGCCGCCGAGCAGCAGGTAGCGGAGCTCAAGGGCGTCCGCACCCTGAAGGAAATGGGCATCAACGTGGTTTTCAACACCTTCCGCGGGATCAACGCCCCGCCGGGCATCCCTGCCGAGGCGCAGGCCTACTACGAGCAGGTGGCCAAGAAGGTCATGGATACCGCGGCCTTCAAGAAATACATTTCCGACAACTTCATGACACCGAAGTTCTTAAACGGCGCCGAGACGAGAAAGCGATACGACAAATTCGCGGCGGAAACCAGTGTCATCCTGCGCGAACTTGGAGTGGTCAAGAAAAAGTAGTTTAGCCGTTCCCAGCCCAGCCTTAATGCCGGGACCGTCTTGAAGAAGGCCGGTCCCGGCAGACATACACAAATAAGGAGATCCGCCATGAAACGGGCCGAACAAGTCCTGGGGTTGGTCCTGTTGTTGTTTGCGGTCTATATCGGCTACGAGTCCAGCCTGATCGAGGCCGGCGCCGAATTCGGGATGGGGCCGGGTTTTATGCCGTTCTGGCTTTCCGTGGGACTCGGAATCACCTCCGCGATCCTCCTGGTCCGGGCCTCCGTGCTCCCCGCCGGACGTTTCGAACCGGCATTTTACCCCGAAAAGACGGGTGCATTGCGGGTGACCCTGGTCCTCGCCGGTTACTTCCTGGCCATCGTCCTGATGAAACCTCTGGGGATGCCGATCTCCCTGGCCATCCTTACCGCCGTCACCATGCCGGTCTTCGGCTCCCGCAGCTGGAAGGCGATCACTTTCACCGCGGTCCTCACCCTGTTCGGCGTGTACCTGGTATTCGGACGTTGGCTCGGTGTCCCGCTGCCCATGGGGATTCTGGAAACGGTCCTTCCCGTCTACGGGCCAATCTACTGAGGAGTCGAGTATGGAAGCACTGCAACAGCTCATGATGGGCTTTTCCATCGCCATCACGCCTCTGAATCTCCTGTATTGCCTCCTGGGAACGATCGCCGGGACGATCATCGGTGCGCTCCCGGGCATCGGACCCTCGGCGGGGATCTCCATCCTGCTGCCGCTCACCTTTGGGATCAATCCCACCTCCGCCATGATCCTGATGGCCGGGATCTACTGCGGGGCGATGTATGGCGGCACCATCACCTCGGTCTTGATCAATCTTCCCGGTGAGGCCTCGTCCGTCATGACCACCCTGGACGGCTATCAGATGGCGTTGCAGGGCCGGGCAGGAACGGCCCTGGGAATCGCGGCCTTCGGCTCCTTTATCGCCGGAACCGCCAGTGTTATCCTTCTGATGCTGGTCGCGGTGCCGCTGGTCAAAGTTGCCCTCTCTTTCGGCCCGCCGGAGTACTTCGCCCTCATGCTCATGGGGCTGACCACCATCGCGGGCCTTGCCGGAGGATCGGCGCTGAAGGCTTTTCTGGTCACCTTCCTGGGGCTTCTGGTTTCCACCTCCGGGATGGATGCCCTGTCCGGCCATCCGCGCCTTACCTTCGACTTCACGGAGCTTCTGGACGGCATCAATTTCCTGGTCGTCGCCGTGGGGCTCTTCGGGATCGGCGAGGTACTCTATAGTGCCGAGAAGACGCTGAAACTGCAATTCGTCACGACCACGATCCGGAATGTCTGGCCGAGCCGCGAGGATTGGCGGCTTTCCTGGAAGCCGATCACTCGGGGAACCTTTTTGGGTTTCATCGTCGGTGTCCTCCCGGGCGCCGGGGGGACCATTGCCTCGTTTCTGAGTTATGCGACCGAGAAGAAGCTCTCCCCCCATCCGGAGCGATTCGGGAAAGGGGCGATCGAAGGGGTGGCCGGGCCGGAGTCGGCCAACAACTCCTCCACCGGAGGCGCCATGGTCCCGCTGCTTACCCTGGGAATCCCGGGATCAGGGACGACCGCCATCATGCTGGGGGCCTTGATGATGTTCGGACTGCAGCCGGGGCCCCTGCTCTTCCAGAAGAATCCGGATTTTGTCTGGGGCGTCATCGCCAGTATGTATATCGGCAATGTCATGCTTCTGATCATGAACATCGGCTGCATCCCCCTTTTCGTCAAGATCCTCAAGATCCCCAACGCCCTGCTGATGCCCCTGATCATCGTCTTTTCCACGGTCGGGGTTTACGCGGTCGACAACAGCCTCTTCGATGTGGGGCTGCTTTTTGTGTTCAGCATCGTGGGGTACCTGATGAGGAAATTCGACCTGCCTCCCGCCCCGCTGGTCCTCTCGGTCGTCCTGGGCCCCATGGTGGAAAGGGCGATGCGCCAGTCGCTCACTATGTCTCTGGGGAGCTATGATATCTTCTACACCCGGCCGATCAGCGCGGGACTTCTGCTGGTGGCCCTTGCCATGGTGGTCTGGCCTCTGATCGATTGGCTGCGGCAGCGGCGCCGGAACGGGGCGAGCGGGTCGTAGGCTTTGTGCAATCTAGCGGGAAATGCCCGATGAAAGGTGAAAAATTCAACCGGGAAACCTTTGTCCGCAGGACCAAACTCTATGTCCCGGCGAATCGGGAAAGGTTTGTGGCCAAGGCCTGGACGCGAGGCGCGGACTGCATCATCCTGGACCTTGAGGACGCCGTCGCGCCTGCGGACAAGGCGTCTGCCCGGAAAATGGTGAAGGACGACATCCCGGTCGTCTCCAGAGGCGGGGCCGAGATTCAGGTCCGGATCAACCGGGAATTCGAACAGGAGGACCTCGATGCCGTGGTCCTCCCCGGCTTGACCTCCCTGATGATCCCCAAGTGCGAATCGGTCGCGGATATCCGGCGGCTCGACCGCCTGGTCACGGAGCTGGAAAAGGAACGGGGGCTTCCTGCAGGGAAGATCCGGTTCGACCTGATCTTCGAGACGGCCAGGGGGATTCTCCGCATGGAGGATATCGCCGAGGCGAGCCAGCGGATCGTCTCGATCACCACCGGCCAGGAGGATCTCTCCGTGGATCTGGGATTCACCCGGTATCCCGAGCTCAATTTTGATCAGTATTTTTACCCGGAAACCAAGCTTCTGTACGCGGCCCGCGCCGCCGGGGTGCAGGCGCACGGGATGGGCGCCCAGAACAATGCGGATTACGTCAGCGTTTCCGCGGGAAAAGAGGCGATGCTCAAGGCCTGCCGGTACGCCTACCGGATGGGATTCATGGGCACCAGCGTGATCCATCCGGCGTGGGTCGAAGCGGCCAACGAAGGTTTCTCTCCCCCGCCCGAGGAGGTGGCGCTGGCCCGCAGGGTCAAGGAGGCCCTGGATGAGGCATACGGCAGGGGAGAAGGATCTGTTTCGGTGGACGGGAAGATGTATGACGTGGCCAACATGAAATACGTCAACTACCTCCTGATCCGCGCCGAGGCCGTTGAAAGGAAAGACGCGGAAAAGGCGGCGGCCCTTGCTGCTGCCGACCATTCCGTATAGAAACCGGCAAACGTGCAAGACCGTTAAGAACCATCGGCAAGAAGGAGACCATGAAGATGAGCAAGAAGGCACTGGAAGGGATCAAGGTCGTGGAGATCGGCGCGGCGGTGGCGATGCCGATCGCCGGGATGCTCCTGGGAAGCTGGGGGGCCGACGTCATCCATGTGGAGGCCCCTGGCGAAGGCGATATGCAGCGCTACTCCAGCCAACGACTCGGGGCATGGACCCAGTACAGCGAGATCAATTACCTCTGGGAGCATGTGGACCGGAACAAGAAGAGCATCTGCGTGAACCTCGGGAGCCCCGAAGGGCAGGAGATCATCCACAGGCTCTGCGCGGAGGCCGACGTCTTCATGAACAACCTGCGCCCCTACGAGATGGAGAAGTTCAATCTCGGCTATGAGACGATCAAGGCCCGGAACCCCAGGATCGTCTATGCAAATCTCACCGGCTACGGACAGAGAGGGGCGGAGAAGAACTCGGGCGGTTTCGACTCGGTGGCCTTCTGGGCCAGAAGCGGCGTCATGGAGATGATGCACGACCCGGACACGGCCCCGAACGTCTCCCGGGCCGCCTACGGCGACAGCATCACCTCCCTGAGCCTCCTGGCGGGCGTCATGACGGCCCTGTTCGCCCGGGAGCGCACCGGGATCGGCCAGCAGGTGGAGGTTTCCCTTTACAACACCGCGACCTGGGTCCTGGGGTTCGATATCTCGGGATGCCTGGTCACCGGAAAGGACGCCCCGCGGCCCCAGCGCAAAACCATGGCCAATCCGATCCGGAACCACTATCCCACCAAGGACAACCGCTGGATCATGCTGGGGATGACCAACGCGCAGACCTACTGGCCGGAATTCTGCAGGGCGATCGATCGGCCGGAACTGGAAAAAGATCCCAAGTTCGCCGACTTCAAGGCCCGGCAGAAAAGCTGCGTCGAGCTGGTCAAGATCATCGAGGAGATCTTCAGAGGCAAGACCTACGCCGAGTGGCTGGCCCATCTGCGCAAGTTCAAGATCGTCTGGTCGCCGGTCGTGACGCCCTTGGAGGTGACCCGCGACGAGCAGGCGATCGCCAACGACTTTTTCGGCGAGATGGAGGTCCCCGGCCAGGGGAAAATCAAGGTGCTCAACAACCCGATCAAACTCTCGGCGACCCCGGCTGCGATCCAGTGCCCTGCGCCGGAGCTGGGCGAACACACGGACGCGCTTTTGGCAAAGCTGGGATACGATCCGGCGGAGATCAAAAGGATGAGAGAGGCGAAGATCGTCGCCTAGGATCCTGCTCCTTTGCTGGACGCTAAATCGCCTTCCGGCTTTTCAGCTCCTCTATCTGCTTGGGTGAGTACTTCAGGAGTGATGAAAGGATCTCTTCGTTGTGCTCCCCAAGGTAGGGGGGGCGGCAAAACCGCTCCTTCTCGATCCCGGACATCTTGACCGGATTTCCAACGACCTTGAGCTTCTTGCCGTCGTTGTAGTCCACCTCGACCACCATGTTGCGGCTCAGGGTCTGGGGATCGGCAAGGGCCTTGTCGATCGTGTGGATCGGGCCGATGGGGACCCGTTTCTCCAGAATCTCCAGCCACTCCTCGCCTGTCTTTTCGAGAAAGGCCTTCTCCAGGACGGCGTAGAGCGCCTCCTTGTTCTTGTTGCGGTTCTTCCGCGAGTTGAATCGCTTGTCGCGGCTGAGCTCCGGCATTCCCATGGCCTCGCACAGTTCGATCCACAGGTTTTCCATGTTGGCGTCGATGACCACGGCAAAGGTCTTGGTCTGAAAGGCCCGGATCGGATGGGCCGACACATGGCCCGAGCCCACGGGCCGCGCGACCTCGTTTCCCACGAAGTAGAACTGGGCCCGATAGGTGAGCAGCGATGTCTGGCAGTCCATGAGGCTGATGTCGATCTGCTGGCCCATTCCTGTCTTTTCCCGCTGATAGAGGGCCGCCAGAATCCCCTGGGTGGCGAACAATCCCCCGGAGAGATCGCCCATGGGCGCGCCCATCCGCACCGGCATCCGGCCGGGTTCCCCGGTGTAGCTCATGATCCCCCCCCTGGCCTGGATCACCAGATCGAAGGCGGGCCGGTCCTTGAAAGGCCCTGTCTGGCCGTATCCGGAGATGGAGCAGCAGATGATGCGGGGGTTGATCTTCCTGAGGACATCGAAACCGAACCCGAGTTTTTTCACCACCCCGGGCCGGAAGTTATCCACCACCACGTCGGATTGCTTGGCAAGCTCGTAGAAGATGCGCTTTCCCTCTTCGCTTTTCAGATCGAGGGTCATGCTCTTCTTGTTTCTGTTCATGGCGATGAAATAGGCCGATTGGTCCTCGAAGAAATGGGGGGGCACCTCCCGGGAGGATTCCCCGACCCCGGGCTTTTCGATCTTGATCACCTCTGCGCCCATATCTGCCAGCATCAGCGTGCAGTAAGGACCCGCCATGATCAGCGTCATATCCAGGATCCTTACACCCTCCAGCGGTAAGCCCATCTTTGAGTCTCCCTTTTAAAGATTGGTGCGGACAAGGCATTGCATCTTGCCTTGCAAAATATAAGCTGAATGGGCGGGTGTGTCAAGAATAACGGTGCGATCCCCCTGCCGCACAGGCTGCTCCGCTCCGATTTTCCTTGACCCCGCTCCTGTTTTTTCTTATGGATCGGTCATGAAACCCAAACCCTGGACCCTTATCTCCAGCCGGATCGACCGCTCGTTCCGGATTTTCGACCTCAGAATGGACCGGTCCGTCTCCCCCCGCACGGGTGAGGCGTACGATTTCATCGTCCTGGAGTCGGCCCCCTGGGTGAACGTGATCGCCCTGACCGACCGGGAAGAGGCGGTCCTGATCCGGCAGTACCGTCACGGCATCCGGGAGGTGACCCTCGAGATCCCCGGCGGCCTTGTGGAAGACGGGGACGGACCCCTGGCCGCGGCGAAGCGGGAGCTGCTGGAGGAGACCGGGTATCGATCGGAGGAGTGGATCGACCTCGGTCACGTCCATCCCAATCCCGCGATCCAGAACAACCGCTGCCACACCTTCCTGGCGCTGGGGGCCAAGCCAGGCGGGGCCCAGTCCCTGGACGACAAGGAGGACATCGAGGTCCTCCTGAAGCCGCTCGCGGAGATCCCGCGCCTCATCCGGGAGGGGGCGATCACCCACTCCCTGGTCGTCTGCGCCTTCTGGCGCTTCTTCATGGAATGTCGTCCGGAGGTGCGCCATAGGTAACCGCGGCCTGTCAGTGACACGGCGGTGAAAACAAAACCAACGGATATTGGCAGAGGCTGGCAAAGGGATGACCGAGCTATAGGGTAAGCGCAAGGACCGGCATGAATCTTTTCGATAGGGATATACAGCTTGATGATCTGGGAAATTCCCGCTTTACCGGCGTTGTTTCTGATAACTGGTCGGTAAATGGTAATCCCAACGGGGGATATCTCATGGCAATGATCGCCAATGCGATGCTCCGGAAAAGCGATAAGAAAAAGACCCCCACGGTTACCGCGAATTATCTTTCCCGGTGTCTTCCCGGTTCAGTGGAGATCCGAATTTCAGAAATTGCCCGTTCCCGGCAGTTTACTCGTTTCGAGGCGCGTCTGCTACAGGAAGGTGAGGAAAAGATCAGGGCCCTGGGCACATTCGCGACAGAAAATAATGACTGTACCGTTACGCGGTATGAGACAATGGCCCCGGATCTTGCCTCGATCGACGAATGTGTGCAGGTACCTCCCTTTCCCCGGTATACCCTTTTTCAAAACCTTGATCTCAGGCTTGACCCGGCCTGTGCCGGCTGGATGAAAGGGAAACTCGCGAATGTCTCATTAAATAAGGGCTATTTCAGGTTTAGTGACGGTCGTCCTGTAGATCTTCTTTCGCTTTTTCTGATGATTGATGCCATGCCTCCTGCAGCAATGGCAACGCAAGGTATGACTGCATGGGTTCCAACCATAGAGCTTTCCGTCAATGTCAGAAACCTGCCGCAGACCCATCGGCTCAAATGCAGCCTCAGGACACGCTTCATCACCTGCGGCCTGTTGGAGGCGGATGGCGAAGTGTGGGATGAGGAAGGTCGTCTGGCGGCAATCTCACGCCAAATAGCCCAGTTCAGGAAGGTGTGAGGTTCCATTATGGATTGACAGCGGGGGTCGCATTTTCTATACTCCGGCATACCAAAGGTGGATGTTCCTCAAGATCAAACCGAAAAGGCGCCCACAAGAAATCTTTTTCATGAAGAGGGAGTTGGCGATGTACGAACAGAAACCCTGGTTGAAGTTCTACGGTGGGATTCCCGAGAGTATCGACTACCCGCGGGTGACGATGTACGAGGCGCTGATGCAGACCGCCTCGCGCTGCGCGGCGGATGTCGCCTACGATTTCTTCGGCACCACCTCCACGTACCGGCAGTTCGCAAGGGAGATCGACCAATGCGCGGACGCCTTGGCCGCCCTCGGCCTGAGGAGGGGCGACCGGATCACCCTCTCCATGCCCACCTGCCCCCAGGGGATCATCTGTTTTTATGCCGCCAACAAACTGGGCGCCGTGGCGAGCATGATCCACCCCCTGTCTCCGGCCAAAGAGATCTCGTTCTACCTGAAGACGGCCAAAAGCCGGATGGCCCTCACGCTCGACGCCTTTTACGGAAAATTCAAAGAGGTCCAGGAGGAGACCGGCCTGCAGAGGCTGATCCTCGCCCGGATCCCCGATTATCTCGGCCTTGTGAAGAAGATCGGCTTCAATCTCACCAAGGGGCGCAAGATCCCGCCGGTTCCGGACGACCCTATTGTCACCTGGTGGAGCGATCTGATGAAAGGCTCCTATCCGCCGGCGCCCAAGGCGCAGATGGGGACCGACGAGATGGCCGTGATCCTTTTCAGCGGCGGGACCACCGGCGTGCCGAAGGGGATCATGCTGTCCAACTACAATTTCATCAGCGAAGGGATGCAGGTCGCCGCGTGGGGCTCCATGGGGGGCGGGGATTCGATCCTCGCGATCCTCCCGATCTTCCACGGCTTCGGTCTGGGGGTTTGCGTCAACGCGGTTTTCATGGGTGGGGGAAAGAGCATCCTCGTTCCCCAGTTTACCCCGGAGATCGTAGCCGACCTGGTCAAAAAGAAGAGGCCGAACCTGGTCGTCGGCGTGCCCACGCTCTTCGATGCCCTCTGCTCCAATCCGGTCTTCCGGAAGGCGGATCTGAGCTGCCTCAAGGCGACCTTCAGCGGGGCCGATACCCTGCCGAGGCCGGTAAAGGAACGATTCGAGACCGCGGTGAAGGATCAGGGGGGCAGCGTCCAGCTCCTCGAGGGGTACGGCCTGACCGAGGCGGTGACGGCGGTTATGGCGACCCCGCTGGGTCAGTACCGCGAGGGGAGCGTGGGGATCCCCTTTCCCGACATGCTGGCCAAGATCGTGAAACCGGATACCATCGAAGAGGCGCCGATTGGAGAGGAGGGAGAGATCTGTCTCCACGGGCCGGCGGTCATGCTGGGCTACCTCGATCAGCCCGAAGAGACGGCCCAGACCCTGCGCACCCACGGGGACGGCAGGCTCTGGCTACACACGGGCGACATCGGGACCATGGATGAGGACGGCTTTTTCTATTTCAAGCTCCGCCAAAAGCGGATGATCAAATCCTCGGGGATGAACGTCTACCCGGCCCAGGTGGAGGATATCCTGTACAGGCATCCCGATGTCCTGAAGGCCTGCGTCATCGGGGTCCCGGACGAAAAGCAGGTCCAGCGGGTCAAGGCGTTCGTCGTGCTCAAGGACAAGTCCAAGGCCTCCCCGGAGACGGAAAAGACACTCATCGGCCATTGCCAGGAGCACCTCATCCGCTGGTCCTGCCCCAGGGAGATCGAATTTAGGGATGACCTTCCCTGCACCCTGGTCGGGAAGGTGGCCTTCAACACCCTGGAGCAGGAGGAGATCGCCAGGCTCAAGGCCGAGGGGAAATACTGCGGCCAATGACGACTTCGCAAAAAGCCCGGATGCTGCATTGCCTTGCCTGCGGGCTTTTTAACGAAGCCGTCCCCATCTTTCAAGGCGGGCCGGTTTGAAATCACGGTTATGCAAGGAGAGTGATTGATGAAGCAGCTCGACGAGTGCCATGAGATCCTGGCCGACCCTTACGGCTACGCGAAGAGACTCAAGGCAAGCAGTGGGAAAAAGATCATCGGCACCTTCTGCACCTATGCGCCGGAGGAGATCATCGTGGCCGCCGACGCCCATCCCCTGCGCCTGTTCGGCACAGGGGAGAAGATCCGTCTGGCCGAGTCCCACCTTCAGTCCTACTGCTGTTCGCTGGTCCGCGGCGCCCTGGAGGACGCCCTGGGGGAGCGGCTCTCTTTTCTGGACGGCGCCGTCTTTCCCCATACCTGCGACTCGATCCAGCGGCTCTCGGACATCTGGCGCCTCAACGTGGGATTCGGCTTCCATCTGGATCTGGTGTTGCCGGTCAAGCTCACCACCCCAAGCAGCCGGCAGTACCTCGTCGAGGTCTTGAACCGGTTTCGGACGGAGCTGGGTCAAAAGCTCGGCACGGAGATCACCGATGACAGCCTGCGCAAGGCGATCGCCCTGTACAACCGGATCAGGACCGGCCTGACACGGATTCATCAGCTGGCGGCCGACCGGCCGGGGATCCTCAGCGGGAGCGACCTTTACTGCCTCACGCGGGCAGCGATGATCATGGATCGCACCCGCTTGGCGGCGTTTCTGGAGGAGGTTGCCTCGGAGCTGGAAGGGACGCCGGCGGAGGCGGGCGGGGCAAAGGGCAAGCGGATCGTCCTGTCCGGCGGCGTCTGCAACCACCCCGACATCTACTCGGTCATCGAGGAGTCGGGAGGGGCGGTCGTGGGGGACGATCTCTGCACCGGCTCCCGGTATTTCACGGGCCTGATCGATGAAAAGGCCGATCCCGTCGAGTCCCTTGCCGGGCGGCTCCTGGAGAGGGTCGTCTGCCCGGCGAAGCACGGCGGGCTGCGGACCAGGGCGGACCATCTCATCCGCCTGGTCCGGGAAAAACAGGCGCAGGGGGTGGTCTTTTTTCTCCTGAAGTTCTGCGACCCCCACGCTTTCGATTATCCATATCTCAAGGAGGCTCTGGAGCGGGAGGGGATCCCCAGCCTCGTTATCGAGGTGGAGGACCGCCTCCCTGCCGACGGCCAGCTTAGGACACGGTTCGAGGCATTTGTCGAGATGATCTGAAAAGGCAAAAAATAGGGACAGCGCCCTATTTCCAGCAGCGCCCTATTTCCGAGACGCGGCAGGGTCGAAAAAGCTTCATGAGCGCCAGTGAAATCCATTGAGACCAATCAGGAGAGGACGATGACGGAGAAGGACGAGGAGAAGGAAAAAAGGAAGATCAAGGCGGTCCCGCGGATGAAGGAGATCATGACGGCCTACTACATCGACGCGAAGACCGCGGAGCAAACGGGGAAAAAGGTCGCCTGGATCACGAGCGGCGGGCCGGTCGAGCCCCTGATCGCGATGGACGTCATCCCCGTCTATCCGGAGAACCACGGGGCGATGATCGGGGCGTCCAAGATGGGCGTGGAAATGTGTGAAAAGGCCGAGGCGATGGGGTATTCGAGCGACCTGTGCTCTTATGCCCGCGCGGACATCGCCTGCGCCCCGATCAACGGCGGCCCGATCGGCGGACTCCCCAAGCCCGACATGCTCGTCTGCTGCAACAACATCTGCGGGACGGTCCTGAAGTGGTACGAGGTGCAGGCCCGGTTTTTCAACGTGCCCTTGTTCATCCTCGACACCCCGTTTTGTCATACGGAATTTTCCCAGGAGGCCAAACGGTACGTCCGGAGCCAAATCAGCGAATACATCGCCTTTCTGGAGAATGTCTGCAAAAAGAAGTTCGATTACGACCGGATGGCTGAGGTGGGGCGGCTTTCTCTGGAAGGGGAAAGGCTCTGGCAGGCGGTCCTCGATACCACGATGCACAGGCCGGCGCCGATGAGCGCCTTTGACGCCTTCTTCCATCTGGCCCTGATCGTCACGCTCCGGGGGACCCAGCAGACCGTCGATTACTACAAGATGCTCCTGGCTGAGATGCAGGAGCGCGTCCGCCAGGGGATCGGCGCGATCCCCAACGAAAGATACCGGCTTCTATGGGACAACCTCCCTGTCTGGTTCAAGACTCGGTGGCTTTCCGACAAGTTCGCCGCCCAGGACGCCTGCCTGGTCGCCGACACCTATACCTCGGCCTGGTGCTGCTCCCTGAAGTACCTGCAGGAGGGCGATTTCCTGGATTCGATGGCCGAGGGCTATACCCGGATCTACCTCAACATCGGCGTGGACGAGATGGCAAGGCAGGTGATCGAGATGGTGGACAAGTACGCAGCGGACGGGATCGTCATGCACTCCAACCGGAGCTGCAAGCCTTACTCCCTGGGGCAGTACGACATCCAGCGGATCGTCCAAAAGAAACGGGGCATCCCCACGGTCATGCTCGAGGCGGACATGGTCGATGGCCGCAGCTTCTCCGAGTCCCAGATTGAAAACCGGATCGATGCCTTCATAGAGGTGCTCAAGGGGAAAAAATCGTGATGTACTTTTCTTCAGGGATGACCTTCCCTGCTTTCTTCGAAAAGAACGTCGATCGTCAGGAGTCCCCCTTGCCTTAAGACCTGCAGTATCCCGCGAGAGCCTGACCATTTCAGTTTCACCCCGTAAACCAGATCAAACGGATCCATTAATGGCTCGCCGTCAAGTGCGAGCAGCAGGTCTTCCTGCTGCAGGCCGGCCCGCTGGGCATTGGAGCCGGGCAGCACCTCCTTGATCTTCAGGCCGTAGCCGGCGGGTGCAGGCTCGATCATCACGCCCAGAACGCCTCCCGCTTCCGGCAGGTCCTCATAGGCCAGGTAAGTCACCAGGTCGTATGGAACCATCGGAAAGTAGGGGAGGGTGACGTTCATCAGCCGGTTCAACTTGTCCGCCGGGATGTCGATCTCCCTGCCGCCGATTGTCAGATAGGAAACAGGCAGGCGGCGGAAGACGCGGCGCGGGATCCCGAAGCCGTGGCTCACGTGGTTGCCGCCCGCGATCACCAGGAGGTGCCTCTCCCTGCCGGCGGTGGTTTCCAGGTAGCGTACCACCGATTCGGCCATGGTTTCGTCCCAGAGGGTCTGGATGCGGACGAATCCGTCGATCTGCATTCCTTTTCCCTTGTGGCTGTGGTCGCCGAAGATGGCGGCCACCATGCCGCGGTGGTAGGGATCGTCCAGATCGAGTTCCGGGAGCCGGGCCTTCTCATCGGGGCCCAGTTGTTCGGGCGTCTTGCTGCGAAGGGCGCCCACCAGCCCCTTGTCGGCGTTCAGGGCGAGGACCGGGATACGCCGGTCCCGGGCGAAATTCAGCAGATCCCGGTAATAGGCAAAGTCCATGCCCCAGTTTTCGAACCAGCGGGACTCCCTGAGGAAGGCCTTCTCGGTCAATTCGCCGGCGACCCAGCGGTCGAGGACCGGCTGCTGGGCCCGGGAAAACATCTCCAGGCCGAGGGCCTGGCGGCCGGGGTGACGCTCGGCAAGGGCCTGGAGGAGCTGCAGCTCCAGACGATGCGAGGCAGGATTGTCGTGGGTTTCGCCGAAATAGACGATCCGCGCGTCTGCCGCCAGGGCGATCATCTGTTCGCCGCTCATGAGGGAGCCGGTCGGCAGATGGACGATCTGGCCGATCCGGGGCGGGGACGCAAGAGGGTAGGGGGCCTGGGGATCGCCCATGATCTGTATCTGCGTGGGGGCGCAGCCGGTCAGGGCAAGAAGGCAGAAGGCCGCGGCCGAAAGAAAAGAAGAAAAGAAACGGATCATATCCCCTCCAAAACCGAAAAGAACCACAAGGATCCGTAAATCCTCAGGATGGGCAACCATCAAGCCCGATTTAAACAGCAGAACTACCAGAAGAGATAGGAAAGTCAATACAAAGGTTGAATTTCATCCGATCCCTCTGTGAAAGTTTTCACATAACTCGATAATATGCTTGACACAGCATCGACCCTGTGGATAGTTAAAACTTCTCGCTCGTGGCAACTGCCGCGGGCGGGTGCAGGTCGTCAACGAATATAAACAGGAAAGGAAATCGGATCATGAGCCTGACGAAGATTGACATCATCGAATCCGCTTATGAGCAGCTTGATCTCCCCAAGCAAGACTGCATCGGTCTTGTTGAGAGCCTCTTTGAAATCATCAAGGACGATCTGGACAAAGGGGATGAGGTCATGATCTCCGGATTCGGCAAATGGACCGTGAAGACAAAAAAGAAGCGAAAAGGCAGGAATCCTCAGACAGGAGAAGCCCTGATGATCGACGCCAGGAGGGTGGTGACGTTCAAACCGTCCTCCGTGCTGAAAAACGCCTTGAATTCCGGAGAATGATATGTCGGCTGGGATCGAGAAATACGATCCCACGAAAGCCGCTGCCTACCTGAACAAGGCCGCCAACGTCATTTCCTCGGAACCCCGTTAGACAGATATCCCTTCCTATCAGACGGCATCCAGAAACCGGATACACCCGAATCAGGGTTGATCCGGTTTACGCATTCGCAATAAAGGTTGAATTATTTCAGAAACGCGATGATAATCCGCCCGAAAAGATCCTAAAACGATCCCAGGAGAAGAATCGATGAAGATCAATGTCGTGGAAGAGTTAATCGCCCTGGCGTCATTGAACAGCCCGTCCCGCAGGGAGGCCCCGGTGGCCGCGTATCTTCTCAAGCGGCTCAAGGAGCTGGGGCTGTCGGCGACGGTCGATGGTTCGGCCCCCTTGACCGGCAGCGACACGGGCAACCTCATCGTCCGGGTACCGGGGAATGCCCCCGGGCCCACGGTGCTGCTGTGCGCCCATATGGATACCGTCGGTCCCACAGAGGGGATGATCCCGGTGATCCGCGACGAGGTCATCTACAGCAACGGCGAGACGGTCCTTGGGGCGGACGACAAGGCGGGGATCGCGATCATCCTCGCCGTCTTGGCCGACGTGCAGGCCGGGACTATACGCCACGGAGGGATCGAGATCGTTTTTACCGTCCAGGAGGAGGTGGGGCTTGTCGGCGTTAAGCACCTGCAGGCCGATCTGCACGCCGATTTCGGTTATATCCTGGACAGCAGCGAAGGGGTGGGCAGCATCATCCACCAGGCGCCGTCCCAGGTGAGCCTGGATTTCGTGATGGAAGGGAAGGCGGCCCATGCGGGGGTCTGCCCGGAGAAAGGGATCAACGCCATCGTCGCGGCGGCTTCGGCCATCGCGCGTCTGCGCACCGGCCGCATCGACAGCCAAACCACCTCGAACGTCGGTCTCATCAGCGGGGGAAAGGCCAGGAACATCGTTCCCGACCGGGCGGAGGTGGCCATCGAGGTCCGGAGCACCGATGGAACCAAGCTGAAGCAGGAGGTCCAGGCGGTCCTTGCCGCCTTTCACGAGGCGGGGGCCGCCGCCGGCGCCCGTCTCACCGTCCGGCGGGATGAGCCCTTCGAGACCTTTCTCATCCCGGAGGCGCATCCGGTCATTGCCAACGCCTTTAGTGCGGGGCGTTCCATCGGCATGGAGACTTGTCTCAAGCCGACCGGCGGCGGGATGGATGCCAACGTCTTCAACTCCAGGGGCCTGCCCTGCGTGGGGCTCGGCCTCGGCGTCGCGGATCCCCATTCGCCGCAGGAACATATCTCCGTGGCCGCCCTGGAGGCAGGGGTCCGGTTCGTCCGGGCCCTGATCGTGGAGGCGGCCGCCCGGACCTGAAAGGTCCTGTCCCTGGTCCTGTTTCCGACCTCCAGAGGAGCGGCTCCAGCGCCCCGAGATCGATCTCCATCGCTTCGTCGTATGTGGCGTCATCGTCCGCAGTCAGAGGGATCCAGCACGGCCCGCCACCATCTCCCCCTCAACCAGGTGCTTCGCGGTGATTTTGCGTGTCAGATTGTCTCCCATGAACCGTCTCCCTCATTATTTTCCATCCCCGCCGGCGGCGATCCGGTCGTAGTGGATTTCCAGATCCATCAGGGATTCGGACTCCACGATCGATTGCCGCTCCTGCCAGGTGCAGATCATCTCCTGGGTCCTTTTCTGGGCGCCGTCCTCCTTGAGCGCCGCCATGGACTGCCCTACGGCCTTGATGGCGGACCTAAGCGCCGTGTTGGCGCAGAGCATAATCTTGAATCCCAGCCGGTCCAGTTCTTCGGTCGAAAAAAGCGGCGTCTTTCCTCCTTCAACGAGATTCAGGAGCATGGGCTTTCCCTTGAAGGCATCCGCGACGGCCTTTACCTCTTCAACGGTTTGCGGCGCCTCGACAAAACCGATGTCCGCGCCCGCCGCGAAGTAGCGGTGGACCCGCTCGATGGCCGCTTCCAGCCCCTCGCTCGCCCTGGCGTCGGTCCGGGCGATGATCAGAAACCGCTTGTCCTGCCTGGCATCAAGGGCGGCCTTCAGTCGGCCGATCATCTCGCCGACCGCCACCATCCGCTTTCCCCGGAAATGGCCGCACCGTTTGGGGAACATCTGGTCCTCCAGGGTGATAGCCGCCGCGCCCGCCTGCTCCAATTCCCGGACGGTCCTCCGGACGTTCAGATAGCCGCCGAAACCCGTGTCCGCATCCACGATCAAAGGAACCTGGGTGACTTCGCACATGGGCTTGATCGCCGACAAGAGCTCGTCGAAGGTCAGCAGCCCGACGTCTCCCAGGCCCAGATGGGCGTTGGAGATCCCGGCCCCGGTCGCAAAGATCGCTTCGAAACCGGCACGTTCCGCGATCCGGGCGGTCAGGGCGTCGTAGATGCCCGGCACCAGGATGACCTTCGGGCGGGCCATGAGTTCGCCCAATGTTTGTCTTTTGTCCATTTACTACCTCCATCATCTGTCTGAAATAGAGCTGCATGAGCCATTGCGCCCGCCGATGCAGGCCTGCTGCTTACCCTTCCTTGTCGTCGGCAATCCTGCCTTTCTTGCGGGTGATCACGTCCACGGCAACAACCGCCGCGGTCAGCAGGAGAAAAAAGAGGCTGATCGGTTTGGTCAGAAAGATCAGCACGCCGTTCGAGGATATCATCAGGGCCTGACGCAGGGACTGCTCCAACCTTTCGCCCAGGACCATGCCCAGGACCATGGCGACGGGCGTGAAGCCGGACCAGCGCATGAAAAAACCCAGGATCCCGATGGACAGGGAACCGCCGATGAAGGAGCCCACCTGGCAGAGCACATTGCCGCTCCCCCCCCTGGCCCTCTCGACGTAATAATCGATGGCCCGGTCCGTGACATAGCCTTCGTCATCGGCCAGGTTGTTGCCGATGGCGGCCATGACGATCCGGTTGCCGACCTCCAGGCGGTTGATTCTGCACGGCCGGAAGAGTTCCTGGAAAGCTGTCACGCAGACCTCCTTGAGGGAATAACCCGTAAGAGGGATTCCGTTTGATCACGGAGCGGAAGACGAACCTGCGGGTATACTTCCCATCAGAGAAGTTTAAGAGGCCCTCTCTCAAGGGGCCCTTGGAAAGGGCCTTTACCGGTAGTCCTCGCGGACAGGAGAAAAGACGTCAAGGATGAAGCAGTCCGTGAGCGCCCGCCCCCGGTGCCTCATTTCGGAGGGGATGACGACGACGTCGCCGGCCTCGATCGTATGCGTTTCACTCCCGACGGTCATCTCGAAACGGCCGCGGATGATAGTCGAAACCTGTTCGTGTGGATGGTTATGCTCGGGCAGGACGGCATCCGCCGCTATCTGCCAGTAGGAGCAGGTCATCCGGTCCGTGTGGACGAATCGCGCCCGGAACCCTTTGACCATCTCGCGCTCCTGGATGTCGGACAGTTTGATGAAAGGCAATGGTTTTCTCCTCCTTTTCCCCTTGCCTACGGCAAGGTGGGGTTAGATCTCCGATCGCGGGAAGGCCGTCGTGGCTACTGGATACAATAAGGCGCCGGGAGGTCCTTGACCGTCAACAATCCCGGGGCCGCTGCAATCACGGCCGGGATCGAATTCACGAGCATGGCCGCCGTTGCCTGATCGCCGGCCACCCCCCCTTCGATCCTCAGGTTGAGATCCGGCGTCCCGACGATCCGGACCGCATCGTGGGGGGCCTCCGCCCCGATGTACATCCGCAGGTCGAGGGTGAGAATCTTTTTGCCCCCTTTCAGCCCCTCGCCGGTATTTCTGATCCCCGCCACATCGCCGGGTTTCAGCTCGAAATATTCAGTTTTCAATGGCTTTTCGGCGATCACCGGTTCGACGGATTCGCGGATCTCGTCAAGGGCGAAGTGGAGGCGGTCGGCGATCAGATAAAGGGATTCCCGAAGGCCCACATGGCCCATCGCCTTTTCCGCGACCTTTTCCCGGAAGAGCTCCGGACTCATCCCCGCCCCGATCTTCCTCTGCAGTGGGTGGCGGCGTGTCCCGGCGTCGACGACCCGCTCCACATGGACCTCCTTCACCTCATGACAGACGCCGGTCAGGGTGAGAGGCAGGGCGTCCATGACAAAACCGGGATTGACGCCGGTCCCCAGGACCGTGACGCCTTTTTCCCGGGCCAGTTTGTCGATCCGGTCGGCCATCTCCGCATTTTCAGGTGTAGCGAAAAGGAGCTCCTCCGCCGAGGAGACGAGGTTCTTGCCGCCTTTGAGGATCTCTTCCAGCTGTCCGAAGACCCGCTTCAGGCGCGAGCTGGCCGTGTGGACCACCACATCGGCCTGCACCTTGGCGAAGAGGCGCTCGGCATTGTCCGTCACATGGACGCCGATGGGTTTCAGGCCCAGGATCTCGCCGAGGTCCTTACCCACCAGCTCCTTGGCGATGTCGACGGCACCGACGATCTCCATGTCGGGCTTCGTGAGGACCAGTTTTGCCGTGGCCAGACCGATGGGACCCAGGCCGTAATGGATCACCCTGATCTTTTTCGTTTTCATTTCAGAGCCCTCCTTCGACTCAGGATTTCAATCCCGGTTTTGTTTTCGGATCCATGGAGCTTTCTCCTCCCTGCCTGCTCAGCAGGTCTGACAGGCAGGTTGCCTCTGTTTTCGGATCCGCCACTGATTAAGGAATCCCATGACGAGCATGGCGATGCCGATGAGATCGGTCATGATTCCCGGATCGATCAAGAGCAATCCTCCCACGGCAAACCAGATTCGTTCCCACCATTTCATATTGGTGAAGGCGAACCCGATCATCGCTACCCCAATGCCCAGCATCCCCCCGCACGCGGTAACGAGATTCAGCGTCAGCAACAACGGAGTGGTGCCGATCAGGACCATGGCCGGGTTATAGACGAAGATATACGGGACGATAAAGGCCCCAATGGCCAACTTGGTCGCCGTGACCCCTGTCCAGAAGGGATCGGATTTGGCGATGCCCGATCCGGCATAGGCGGCCAAGGCCACCGGCGGCGTGATGTCCGCCACGATTCCAAAGTAGAAGACAAACAGATGGGCGGCCAGCATCGGCACCCCGAGCATGACCAGGGCCGGGGCGGCGATGGTGGAGGTGATCACGTAATTGGCCGTTGTCGGGACGCCCATTCCCAGGATCAGGGAGGTGATCATCGTGAAGAACAGGGTAAACAGAAGATTTCCGCCGGCGATGTCCACCAGCCCGTTGGCCATTTTCAGGCCGATCCCCGTCAGGGTGACCACGCCGACGATGATCCCGGCCGTGGCGCAGGCCATGGCGACCCCCAGCGCCGCCCGGGCGCCGGCCTGCAGGGCGGTGATGATGTCCCAGGGGTTCATCCGGGTCGCCTTGGTGATCATCCCCGCTCCGATAGACAGTCCCAGGCCGACCAGGGCGGCGAAGGTCGGGGTGTAACCCTCGACCAGGACGTAGATGATCGCGATCAGCGGCAGGAGGAGGTGCCCCCGCTTCAACAGGATCTCCATGAATTTGGGCAATTCTTCCCGGCTCATCCCCTTGAGGCCGCACCGCTTGGCCTCAAAGTGGACCTCGATGAAGATACCAAGGAAATACAGACAGGCCGGAATGGCTGCGGCCTTGGCGATTTCGATGTAGGGGGTGTTCGTGAACTCGGCGATCAGGAAGGCCGCGGCGCCCATGATCGGCGGCATGATCTGGCCTCCGGTCGATGCCGCAGCCTCCACGGCGGCTGCAAACTCCGGCCGATAACCGAGCTTTTTCATCATCGGGATGGTGAAGCTTCCCGATCCGACGGTATTGGCGACGGAGCTTCCGGAGACGGTCCCTTCCAGGGCGCTGGTGATCACGGCGACCTTGGCGGGCCCGCCGGCGGCCCAGCCGGCGATGGCATCGGCGATGTTGATGAAGAGCTTGCCGATGCCCGTCCTTTCAAGAAAGGCTCCGAAAAGGATGAAAAGGAAGATAAAGGTGGCCGACACACCCAGGGGGATTCCGAGAATCCCTTCTGTAGTAAAGTACATATGCGAAACGATCCGCTCGATGGAATACCCCCGGTGCGCGAGAAATCCCGGGAAATAGGCGCCGAAATAGGAATACAAGAGAAAAGTGCCGGCGATGATCACGATGGGGAGTCCCACGACGCGGCGGGCCCCCTCCAGGGTGAGGAGCACCCCGCAGGCGCCGACGATATAGTCCATCTGGGAATAGTCTCCGCCGGCCTCCATGATCCGGGTGTAATTGACGGTCATGTAGCTTCCCACATAGATGGTAAAGGCGGCGAACAGATAGTTGAACCACTTGAGCTTGTCGCAGGACTTTTTCGTGCTCAAAGGGTAGAGGAGAAAGACGAGGGCAAAGGCGAAGGAGAGGTGCACCGACCGCTGCATCTGGGCGGGAAGCATCCCGAACATGGCGGTATAGACGTGGAAGCACGAGAAGGCGACGGCGATCCAGAAAACCAGCCAGTGATCGAAGCCTGTGAGCTTCCTGAAGGTGCATTCCTTGTCGACCTTCTTGAGGAGGGCTTCGAGTTCTTCCTGGGATATGTCGGGCGTGATCTCTCCGGTGCTGCCGGGCCGATCGGATGCCGGTGATGCATCCGCCTGTTGCCGATCCTTGTCCGTCACCATACACACCCTCCTTTGAAAGTCTGATACAATGACCGTTTTTCCACAAAGAACCGAAGGGCCGCTCCCGGTGGGGCCAGGGAGGTGAAGGGAATCTCCTCCTCTTTGATATGCAGCGCATGCCCGGCCACCCGCCCCACGAAGATCGTGATATCAGGGACCCGGCGATTGACCGTATATTCGAGCCAGCCGTCCGGCCTGACACGGAGGGGGTTCTCCGCAGTGGAGGTCTCCGGCATCCCGGCCCCGAAGGCATCGAACCGGGACCGGAGGATCCGAAGCCCGTTTTCCTCGATCCGCAGGGAATCGAAAACAGGCCGACGGTTGACCGAATGGACGTAGGAGATCATCCACTCCTCTCCATCGATCATTCGGGCACAGAATACGGTTTTATCCGGTTTTGCCGTTCCGGCTACAAGAACGGTCTGCGTGGGGATCAGAAAGAGCAGTACGATACCGAGGGCGACCAAGATGACGATCGCCCCCGGCACGATCCTTTTCAGGCGTTTTTTGAAACCGAAGAGAGGATGGTGCGTTTGTCCGTCCATCTCCTGATTCCCGCCGCAATCATTTCATGAGCCCTTTTTCTTTGTAATACTTCACCGCGCCCGGATGGAAAGGGATTGAAACGCCTGTAGAGGCGGTCTTCAAACTCAGTTCCTTACCCTTGGCATGGGCCGCTGCAAGCGCGCTCTGGTTTTCGAACAGGGACTTCACGATGCCGTAGGCCACGTCTGCCTTTACGTCCGTGCTGGCGATCAGGACCGCGTTTACGGCCACGGTCTTCACCGGGCTCGTCTGGTTCTTATAGGTGTTGGCCGGGATGGTGAAAGGGCTCAGGAAAGGGTATTTTTTCGTGATGGCGGCTGCCTGGGTGTCGGCGATATTGATGATCCGGATGCTGTGCTGGGTGCCGATATCCATGATCGCCGCGTTGGGGATGCCGGCCACGACGATAAAGGCGTCGATGTGTTTGTCCTTGAACTGTTCCGCGCTCTCGGCAAAGGAGAGGTACTGGGCCTTCACATCCTCCTTTTTAATGCCGTAGCCGTCGCAGAGCTGGCGGAAATTGGCCTCTGTGCCGCTGCCCGGTGCGCCGACCCCGATCTTCATCCCCTTCAGATCATCGAAACTGTCGATTTTGCTATCCCCCCGGACGACCACCTGGATCACTTCCGGGTACAGGACCGCCAGGACCGCCATTTTGGTCAGTTTTTCCTTGAAGGCCTCCTTGGCGCTAAAAGCGAAATCGATCGTATCGCTCTGGACGATGGCCAGTTCCGCTTCTTTTCGATTTACCAGACGCACGTTTTCCACAGAAGCGCCTGTGGCCTGGGCGGTGACATTCATCCCCGGGATCTTGGAGTTCCAGATTTTGGCCATGGCGCCGCCGAATGGATAGTAAGTGCCTGCCGTTCCGCCCGTTGCCAGGACCATCTTGACATCGGCGGCCGCGACTGCCGATGCAAAGCCCGCCACAATGAAACATGCCGCGAGAACCAATACTGACTTTTTCATTACCCCCTCCTCATGATAGGTTTGAAATGGATCCCTCTGACGATAAACATATCCTTTGACAAGGAGCCTCACAAGAAAGCGCTTACCTGTGGATTGTCCGGTTGGCGGCAATATATCAGATATATTATAGGGAAAGGGTCACAACCTGTCAACAAGATGTTCGTCATTGAGGGTGTTATATAAAATCCTGTTGACATTTTAAGGTAAATGGGGGATTTTAATCACCGCTTTCGATGCTGCCGCCTGATGCAGAAGTCGAATCTGGCCAAGTCCGGATATAGACGATGAAGGGCTCCTATTCGTCGCAAGAATTTGAAGATAAAATCATACCAGATACAGTACCATTTTCCCAGCAGCAGAACACTCTCTGTAAGAACCTTGAAAATTTTTTACTGTTGATTGATCCCCTTCAAAAAGGGCAATTTTTATGGGTTCGTCCATTTTCATGGAGCAATAACCTATGCAGAAAGGAGTCAAGCAGATGAAATTATTTAAGCTATGGATGGTCATGGTTGTTGTCGCGGCGATATCCGGGATCGCTTATGCCGGGCAGACGGTGGATAATGTCAAGGCAAAAGGGTTTGTTCAGGTGGGGGTGAACGGGGAACTGTTCGGTTTTGGAAAACCGGATGAAAAAGGCGTATGGCGAGGTCTGGACGTCGATACCGGACGGGCGATCGCCGCGGCGGTGTTCGGCGACGCCAACAAGATCAAGTTCATTCCGTTGACGGCGGTGCAGCGTTTCACCGCCCTTCAGTCCGGAGAAATCGATGTGCTGTGCCGCAATGCCACCCAGACCCTCGGGCGGGATACAGAGCTCGGCCTTGATTTTGCGCAGGTCAACTATTATGACGGCCAGGGGTTTCTCATTGACAAGAAAATGAAGATCAAAAGTGCAAGGCAATTGGACGGGGCAACCGTTTGCGTTTTGCCCGGCACGACGACGGAACTCAATGTCGCCGACTACTTCCGGATGAACAAGATGAAGATGAAACCGGTCGTCATCGAAAGCAACGCCGAGCTGGCCAAGGCCTTTTTTGCCGGAAGGTGCGACGTCCTGACCTCCGATGCCTCCCAGCTGGCCGGAACCCGGGCCGTGGCTCCGAAACCGGATGACTATATCATCCTTCCCGAAATCATTTCCAAGGAACCCCTCGCGCCTGTGGTGCGTCATGGCGACAATCAGTGGAAAGACATCGTAAATTATGCCGTCCTGGCAATGATTGAAGCGGAAGAACTGGGCATCCATTCGAAAAATGTGGACGAGATGTCGAAAAGCGCCAATCCTGCTGTTCAGCGTTTTCTGGGGGTGACTCCTGGAAATGGAAAAGCCCTGGGTCTTAACGAAAAGTGGGCATATAATATCATTAAGCAGGTAGGAAATTATTCGGAAATATTTGAGCGCAGCGTCGGGAAAAACACCCCGCTCAAGCTGGAGCGCGGGCTCAACGCCCTCTGGAAGAACGGGGGTCTTATGTACTCCCCGCCGTTCAGATAGCGGGCGCTCAAGAGCTGCTGCTCGATAAACAGGATAGCTGACAGCAAAGGGAAGCGGGTCGATGCTGTCAGCTATCCGCTCGCTAGAACGGGTAAAGCCCCGTTGTCCATGATCGTCGCTTCGTTTTGTGGTTAGATAGGGCAAGATGCAGAAAGGCGTTTCCCCAAATTCAATCGCGGATACCCCGGAGAAGGCCGCTTTTTTGAATGATCCGAAGATACGCGCGTTGCTGTATCAGGTCGCAGCGATCGTCACGGTCGGACTTCTCGGCTATTATCTGTTCACCAATACCGTTGCAAATCTCCACAGGCAATCCATCGCCACCGGTTTCGGCTTCCTGAACAAGGAGGCCTCGTTTGAAGTCGGTGAATCCCTGATCCCCTATTCCGCGGCCGACCCCTATGTCAAGGCGCTGCTGGTAGGCGTGCTGAACACGCTCAAGGTGGCATTCATCGGTATTGTCCTGACCGTCATCCTGGGGACCTTTCTGGGAATTGCCAGACTTTCCAGGAACTGGCTGGTTTCAAGGCTTGCCGCTGTCTATATCGAGGTGATGCAGGATATCCCTATCCTGCTCCAGCTTTTTTTCTGGTATACGTTCTTCTATGATATCCTGCCGGCGCCCAGAAACGCGATCGAACCGATAACAGGCGTGTTTATGAGCAACCGCGGGCTTGTTTTCGCGGTGCCGGAATGGCACCCTGCATACAGTGACGTGGCCATCGCTTTGATCGCCGGGTGCATCGCTGTCTATTTCCTGCGCCGATGGGCCGCAAAGCGCCAGGAAAACACGGGACGGATTTTCCCTGTATTCAGTTTCTCCTGCGCGATTCTCGTCGGTTTGCCGCTCCTCACATGGCTGTTTGCCGGCGCGCCTCATAAGATGAGCGTCCCGGAGCTGGTGGGGTTCAATTTTCATGGCGGCCTGACCGTCAGCCCGGAATTCGGAGCGCTTTTGCTCGGACTGGTGATCTATACGGCGGCTTTCGTTGCGGAAATTGTCAGGGCGGGCATTCAGGCGATCGGCAGGGGGCAGACGGAAGCCGCCATGGCGATCGGGCTCAGGCCCGGCCAGATCCTCAACCTGGTCATATTGCCTCAGGCGCTGCGGGTGATCATTCCGCCTCTGACGAGCCAGATGTTGAACCTGACAAAGAACAGCTCCCTTGCCGTAGCGATCGGATTTCCCGATTTTGTTTCTGTCGCCAGCACGACCATCAATCAGACGGGACAGGCCATCGAGGGGATTTCGCTGATCATGGTGGTGTATCTGTGCTTCAGTCTGCTGACGTCGCTTTTCATGAACTGGTACAATAAAAAGATGGCCCTTGTGGAGAGATAACTCATACCATGGTCGAATCGCGAGACAAAGGTGTCCAGACGGAAGGGGCATTGCCTCCCCTCATCCGTATCGGAATGTTCAACTGGATGAGGCAAAATCTTTTCAACGGCATATTCAATTCCATCCTTACCGTGATCACGCTCCTTTTTCTGTTTAAGGTCATACCTCCCTTCATCCAATGGGCGTTCATCGACAGCTTCTGGCTGTCTACCGCCGAGCAGTGCCGGGCAGGCGACGGCGCCTGCTGGTCGATCATCCCGGCCAACATCCGGTTCATCATTTTCGGTTTCTATCCTCATGAATTGCACTGGCGCCCGTCGGTGGCGATGGTCCTGCTGATCAGCCTCCTTTTTTACAGCAAAAAAAGGGAGCACTGGAACAACTCCCTGGGCTATATCTGGGTTGCCGGCCTGGTGGTCATGGGTATTCTGATGAGGGGAGGGATCCTTGGACTCACTCCGGTCGAGAGCGATCAGTGGGGCGGTTTGCCTCTGACCCTCATGCTCTCCGTGTTCGGGATGTTTGCGGCGTATCCGCTCGGGATATTCCTGGCCCTGGGACGCAGATCCAAGATGCCGGCGATAAGGACCATCTGCATTCTCTATATCGAGATGATCCGGGGCGTTCCGCTGATCAGCCTGTTGTTCATGTCCGCGGTCCTGTTTCCGCTGTTTCTCCCGCAGGGGCTGACGCTCAACAAGATTCTTCGCGCCCAGGCGGCGATCATCATGTTCACGGCCGCCTATATCGCCGAAGTCGTCAGAGGCGGCCTGCAGGCGATCACGCGGGGCCAGTATGAGGCCGCGGAGTCTCTCGGATTGAATTATGTCCAGAAGATGCGGCTGGTGATTCTTCCCCAGGCGCTGAAGATCGTCATTCCGCCGACGGTGGGGATTCTGATTTCCGCTTTCAAGGATACCTCGCTCGTGGTCATCATCGCCCTTTACGATATCCTCAAGACGACCCGCTCCGCACTTGCCAATCCCACCTGGATGGGCTTCAGCCCGGAGGCCTATATCTTCGTGGCATTGATCTATTTTGTCTGCTGCTATGCCATGTCGAACTACAGCCGCCGCCTGGAAAAGGAGCTGCGGACATAAGCTGAAATACAACAGGGGTAAAGGATAGAAAGAACTTATGAACAGTGAAGCGATCAGCGGCATCATGAAAAGGTCCCCGGAAGATAAGATCATTGAGATGGAAGGTCTGCATAAGTGGTTCGACGACTTTCATGTATTGCAGGATATCAATCTGACGGTGTTCAAGGGCGAGCGCATCGTGATATGCGGCCCCTCGGGCTCGGGGAAATCCACCCTTATCCGGTGCATTAACAGGCTCGAAGAGCACCAGAAAGGGAAGATCGTCGTCGACGGGACCGAGCTCACCAACAACCTCAAGAATATTGAAAAGATCCGCGAGGAAGTCGGCATGGTCTTTCAGCATTTCAACCTTTTCCCGCACCTGAACATCATCGAAAATCTGTCGCTCGGCCCCATCTGGGTAAGAAAGAAACCCAAGAAGGAGGCGGAAGAGACGGCCATGTATTACCTGGAAAAGGTCCATATCGCCGAACAGGCCAAGAAGTACCCGGGACAGCTTTCCGGGGGCCAGCAGCAGCGGGTCGCCATCGCCCGCAGCCTCTGCATGAAGCCGAAGGTCATGCTCTTTGACGAGCCGACCTCCGCCCTGGACCCGGAGATGGTCAAAGAGGTTCTGGACGTGATGATCAACCTCGCCGAAGAGGGGATGACCATGATCGTCGTTTCCCATGAGATGGGCTTTGCCAAAAGCGTGGCCCACCGGGTGATGTTCATGGATTTCGGCAAGATCGTTGAAGAGAATACCCCGCGGGAATTTTTCGATCATCCCCGGCACGACAGGACCAAACTCTTCCTGAGCCAGATCCTGCATTGACACGATATCACCCTTCAAGGAGCGCCCCGTGAACATAGCGCCATTGCTGGCCAGGCGGACAAAAGGGCTCAAACCCTCCCCGATCCGCAGGCTGAACCCCCTGATGCGGCGGCCGGGCATGATCTCCCTTGGGGGCGGCTATCCGAATGCACAGACCTTCGCCCTCACCTCGGCGGATGTGGTTTTCAAGAGCGGCCGCCGGCTGCGGATCAGGGAAGGGGCCATGGATCTGGCCTGCCAATACGGCCCGACCGACGCCAGCGCCGATCTGAAGCCCCATCTCCTGAAATGGCATGCCGCCAAGGACGGAGTGGAGCTCAAGGGGGAGCAGCTTCAGGTCCTCAACGGCGCCCAGGAGGGCCTCCATGCCATGGCTTATCTCTTCCTTGACGAGAACGGCGGCGTCGCCCTGTCCGAACCGGCTTACCCGGGCGCCATAGCGGCGTTCAGCGCATTTACGGAACGCCTGATCCCCATCCCAGTGGATGCACAGGGGATGGTGACCGAGGAGCTGGAACGGCTCCTCGCCGGGAAGAAGGCCGGAGGTGAAGCCCTGCCGAAATTCGTCTATGATGTCCCCAACGGCAACAACCCGGCAGGCGTTGTCCTCTCCCTGGAACGCCGCCGGCAGCTCCTCCGGATCGCCTCCAGATATGACCTCCTGATCCTGGAGGACGACCCTTACCAGCTGATTCAGCTTGAAGACCGGGAGCCCATGCCCACCCTCCAGTCCTTGGATACGGAGGGCCGGGTTGTCCGGCTGGACAGTTTCTCCAAGATCTTCGCGCCGGGATTGCGTCTGGGATATGCCTCCGGGCCTGCGGAGATCATCGGTTACTTCCAACTCTACAAGCAGGGGCTGAATATCCATACCAGCGCGATGGATCAGGCGCTCCTGGCCGGCCTGTTCGCCAATCACAGCCATGAAGAGTTTCGGGCCCTGATCCAGGAGAACTGCAGGATCTACCGAAGAAACCGCGATGCCGTCATCGCGGCGGCCCGCAGGCACCTGCCCTCAGACATCTGTTACAACATCCCTGCCGCGGGGATGTTCATCTGGTTTGAGATGCCAGGGAACTTCGACGCCGGACGCATGGTCGAGACGGATGGGATGGAGCTGGGCGTGATCCTGATCCCCGGCAGCAGCTTTTCGACCAGCGATGGCTTGAAAAATTATATGCGGGCCAGCTTCAGCATGATCACCCCTGAGCAGGTGGAAGAGGGGATGCTGCGGTTTGCCGCAATGATCGAGCGGGAAAGGAAACGAACGAAAGTGGCTTAAGGATCCCCGTCATTTTTCCTTGAAAAATTTTTCGAAGAAATCCTGGCGTTTTTTCGGAATGATGGCGTCTCCGTCATAGTCCACGATCAGCTTCCCGTCGAGGTGGTCCATTTCGTGCTGAACGACCCGGGCGGCGAAGTCGAGATAGCGTTTGGACACCTTCTTGCCCTGCGCATCCAGGGCCCGGACCTTGATCTCCGGATAACGGCCGATCTCCATGCGGATCTCCGGACAGGAGAGACAGCCCTCTTCGCCAAGGACCTGCTCCCCCCGCAGCTGGGTGATCCGGGGATTCACGAGGATCTCGAAATCCTCCTTCCTGCGGGCAGGATCCTTGTCTTCGAAATTTCGCCGCCGAAAGGCGATGATCCTCCGACTGACGCCGATCTGGGGGGCGGCGAGCCCTACCGCCTCCTCCCGCTCCAGAAAGGCCTCTTCCAGGGCCCGGATGGCCTTTTTTGTTGCCGCGTCGAAAACGGCGGGTGCTTCTGTGCAAGGGGTCCGGAGGATCCGAGTATCCGCTTCGTTGAGCTTTTCCCCGTTCCAGAGTGTCAGGACTTTGTGAGTGGGCATGTGCTTCATTTCCTTCCGCTGGATGCCGACGGGCAGAGGCGTTGATCTCCTTTACCCCCGGCATGGAATTATTAACATGATCGGAGAAGGATTTCAAGGAGTTCGCCATTTCCCTCCTTGCACAATTCAGGGATCTCTGCTAGCGTCCGTTCGGTTTCAGTGCTTTTTACGAACGCAGGCAGGGTCTTATACCATCTGCCGATGAGGGAAGGATGGCCATGATTCACTCGCTCATTGCCGCAAAGGCGAGGCGCGAATTCTCCAGGGTGATGCGTTTCGAGGACGGCGGGACCCCCCGCGTGCCTCCTCCCGGCGCACCGCGGTCCCGGCTCCTGTATATCCACATCCCATTCTGCGAGCGGCTCTGCCCGTATTGCTCCTTCAACCGCGTCACCTTTATGGAAGATCCCTGCCGGGCCTATTTTCGGGCGCTCCGCAAGGAAATCACCCTCTATCGCGAACTCGGATATGACTTCGGAGCGATCTATATCGGAGGCGGAACCCCCACGGTCCTGATCGACGAGCTGGAAGAGACGATCGCCCTGGCGTACAGCGTTTTTCACATCCGGGAGCTGTCGGTGGAAACGAATCCCAACCACCTGACCGAGGAGCGTTTGCAGGTCCTTCAGCGCGCCGGCGTAAACCGCCTGTCCGTCGGCGTCCAGAGCTTCGACGACGGCCTGCTCAAAAAGATGGACCGGTATGACAAGTACGGGAGCGGAGCGGAGATCGCCGGTCGTCTCCGTCAGACCCTCGGCCGTTTCGGAACGCTCAACGCCGACATGATCTTCAATTTTCCGACACAGACGGCGGCCATGCTCGAGAAGGATCTCGATACCCTCCAGGAGATCGGGATCGACCAGGTGACCTGGTACCCCCTGATGGTTTCCGATTCGACCCGGCAAAAGGTCATGGAAACCCTCGGCCGCGTGGACGCCAGGCAGGAGGAACGGTTTTACCATCAGATCGCCGGACGCCTCATCCCCTCCTACCGGTTTTCATCGGCATGGTGCTTCTCGAAAGGTCAGGCCATGATCGACGAATACATCGTCGATTACGACGAATACGCAGGTCTCGGCAGCGGATCCATCGGTTACCTGAACGGGACCTGCTATGCCAACACCTTCGACATTGCCGGCTACATCGCCCAGCTCGACCGGGGCGAACTGCCGCTGGCCGCTTCCCGCGTCTTTTCCGTCAGAGACCAGATCCGTTATGATTTTCTGATGAAGCTCTTCGGGACCCGCCTGAATGCAGCCGAGCTTCGCAGGAAATACGAAGGGAGATTCCTGAGCCTCCTGTGGCCCGAGCTTTTTGCCTCTTTCCTGACCGGCGCACTTTCCTGGCGGGCCCCGCACATTGTCCTGACGAAGCGGGGCAGGTACGCCTGGGTGGTCCTGATGCGGGAATTCTTCACGGCTGTCAACAACTTCCGCGACTATTGCCGGAGTCAGATGCCCCAGTAAACCAAGCAGGGATCGCATCGAACCTCCAGCCAAAGATCAAGTCTAAAGACAGGCATGCATATGGTTTACTTATTTTTATTCCGCACTGTGATTGACATACCTGAAAACCTTTGATAGAAAACATAGTCAACCCATATATTAGGTATTGGTATCAGAAGTAAATCAGCTGGAAATACTAAATTCATGAAGGAGAAAGAAAAATGAAAAAGATTATGTTCTTGATCGCAATGAGTTTGGTAACAATGATGACCTTTATACCCATGGCAGTAGCTGGTGGTGGATTTGACGTGTTTGGGTATCACGAGACAGCTCGGATATTCAACGGTACTGGAATGAGTTGGAGTTTGGCAAAAGGGCTGCCTGCAGATTACCAAGGTATATACTCCAATGACAAGCTGATCATGAAATGGAACGCTGAATGGGATCGCGGTAACGCAGAAGGTTGGTCTAAGCCTCCATATAATGCATGGATAGATAATCAGTGGAATGGCCGTTTTAAGGGGGGATCAGGATCTGTCTGGCACTATAAAATCGTTTGGTCAGACAAGTGCGCTGCAGATGAGACACCGGAAAATGGTGGTTATTGTTTGTGGGGTCAGTTTGAAGCTATTATGGATCATGGGCAAGATCCATCTTTTGGACCAGGACACATGTTTTTTAGCCATGGCAATCCTACGGGATATGGTGCCTATAAACTTCCGTAGACCATACAGTAAGTGCCGAACTTGATGTGGGAATGAACAAACAATGTCTCGAATCTTTCTCTTCTCATGAAAAATGAAAAGGGAGAATCCGATAGGAGCTTCCCGATATTTTGATTAAACAAAAGGGACGGTCCTAATAAATTAGGACCGTCCCTTTTTTAGGTAATCCTTTTGAAGAACTCTAACTTAACTTCCCGGATAGATTTTGGAGTGAAGGCAATTCTAAATCTAAATAGGCTATTAGCCGCGTCACAAAAACAGAAAAGGTGAATCTGTACGTCGATGGATTTTAAAAACAGGTGTAAAAACGACCGTGTGTTTTACCTGTTGAATACATGACGTCTTGTATTCATGTTACTTTACTATAATTAAAATGTAAAAGATGATACTAATATCAACAAATATCTCCCTATAAATCATTGCGTCAGAAGTCCGAAGTATATGAGCAAGGATAGTTATAAAATTTTTATCAGCCATGCATCGGTAGACGTTGGTATTGCCGAGTATATTGAAGCAATCATTAAAAAGAATATGCCCGCTGTGAATGTGTTCCGGACGACCCGTATTGGGCAAATACCATCAGGCACTGATTGGTTTTCGCGTATTTTGTCCGAATTAAAAACTTCGGACAGATATCTGATTCTTCTAACGCCATGGGCCATGTCGCGTCCTTGGATTTCTTTTGAAACAGGTGCGGCATGGATGTCTGGAAGACCTTGTGTTGCGGTCGTTGCTGGAGGGATGTCAAAGAGCGACGTTGTAGAGCCGCTCAAGTACCTTCAACTTCTTTCTATTGAGAATAAGGATGAAGCAGAGACGGCATTTGATCAACTTGGGATAACACTTCCGAATGCAGAGGAGTTTGTCGGGAAGGTGCAAGCACTGTCTATAGAGAGTCGCAAACGCTCTCTTAGTGAGCAGGATTGGGAGAAGGTCGATATTGATGAGAATATCTATGCATGGGATGGTCCATTAGAGAAACTGTCTAATGGAGACTATAAGCCGATAGAACGGGATAAATTTGAAGCCGTTAGAAACGCTGGTTTGGAACTTCAATGCTGCAATCCAGATAAGCCAGAAGAAGCATTGTCAAACGGATATTCATATCTGTATCTGATAGATTTTAATAGGGAGAGAAAGCACAAATTATTAAGTAATAAACAAGTCTTAATGGTGAAACGTAAACTGGAAACCGAATCCTGATGTGTTACCTGTTCATATTTTCTCAATTCTAACAGCTATCCAATAAGGAAGTCGTTGGTATTGCTTGCTTGGACAGGATGTTGAAATGTCACTCTAGGGAAGAAGGAATGCATCATAGACGATCATAAAAAAGAGCTGCTGAAGGGGCTGCCGAAGATCGATGAGATGATGCTTCTGCTGGAGAAGCGGGAGGGGCGCCGGACTGTCGCGGGAGCTGGTGAAAGAGGCGTGCCGGTCCGTCGTGGAGGCGCTCCGCGAGCGGATCCTGACCGATAAGAGAAAGGGGGGGGAGCTGCGTCTGCCGACACCGGAGGCAGCGGCGGCGCAAGCGGCCTCGCCTTTTTACCGGGCATCCCCGCCCGCAATGGTTTTTCTCTTCCGTCTTTTCATCCATGATTGACCGGTAGAGTGAAATGGTCAAATTACAATCAGTAATCACTGAAACACAAGAGTGCTGTCCCCGCGTCATCAGAAGGTGGCGGCAAGGAGACACTGAGTGAATAGCGCATCTTTCCTCGGATTGATTCAAAACGCCGCGCTGCTGCTGGCAGTTGCTTTCCTTTTCGATGTGGCCGCGATCCGATGGCGTACGACGCAATCCTCGTTCCTTCAGGTACCTGTCGGGCTCGCTCTAGGTATCATCGGCATCGCCGTCATGATGACGCCCTGGACTTTCGCCCCAGGGATCGTGTTTGACACGCGCTCAGTGCTGCTCGGCATCTCTGGGCTCTTCTTCGGGGGGATTGCCACTTCGATAGCGATGGCCATGACCGCGGCGGTTCGTTTCTACCAGGGAGGGGCAGGCGCCTGGACAGGGATGGCCGTGATCCTCATCTCCGGAACGATCGGGATCGTCTGGCGGCGTTTTCGCAGGCAGCCCGTCACAGAGATTTCCGGGTGGGAACTCTACCTTTTTGGCGTGACGATTCATGTGGCCATGCTGGCCACAATGCTCACACTTCCGCGGGGAACGTCCCTGCAGGTGCTATCGAACATTACCCTGCCGGTCCTGGCGATCTATCCGCTGGGAACCGCCATGCTGGGGGTATTGATGGTCAACCGTCTGCGGCGCGAGAGGACGGAGGATGCACTGCGGGAGAGCGAGGAGAAATATCGTAATCTCTTTGAGAACGCCAACGAGGCCATTTACGTGATTCAGGATGGAAAACTCTTGTTTCTCAATCCGATGTGCGCTGTGATGACCGGTTATTCCGATGGAGAACTGATGACCAGACCGTTTGCCGAGTTCATTCACCCGGATGACCGGGATCTGGTTGTGGACAGGCATTTCAGAAGAATGAAGCATGAGGCGCTTCCCCATATCTATTCTTTTCGGATGATCCATAACAACGGCAGTGTCAAATGGGTGGAACTGAACGCCATATTGATCAACTGGAAGGGAAAACCGGCCACTCTGTCCTTCCTGAGCGATATCACGGAGCGGAAGAGGACGGAAGACGCGCTGCGGGAGAGTGAGGCGAACCTGCGGGAGGCCCAGGAAATCGCCCGCATGGGCAGGTGGGACCTGGACATGGCTACCGGCCGACTCATGTGGTCGGACGGGATATACGCCTTGTTCGAGGTGAGCCGGGAGAACTTCTCCGCGTCCTATGAGGCCTTTCTGGACTTTGTTCATCCCGAAGACCGTGCCCTGGTCGATCAGGCCTACCGCGATTCCGTCGAGAATAAAATAAATTACGAAATCGAACATCGGCTGCTGATGAAAGATGGGCGCATCAAGAGGGTCAGCGAGATGGGTCGCACGGAATATGACGAGACGGGCAAACCCGTCCGTTCCGTCGGCACGGTCCAGGACATCACCGAGCGCAGGCGGGCCGAGGAAGAGAATCGCGCCCTTGCGGAACGGTTGCAGCGGGCGGAAAAGATGGAGGCGCTCGGTCAGCTGGCCGGCGGCGTCGCCCATGACCTGAATAACGTCTTGGGGATACTCAGCGGATACTCGGAACTTTTGCTGGAGCAGATACCCGAAGGTCATCGGTCCAGGGGGTATGTCGAGAAGATCTTGCAGTCCACGGAGAAAGGGGCCGCCATCATTCAGGACCTTCTTACCCTGGCCAGACGGAGTGTTCCGGTATCGGATGTGGTCAATCTCAACAGGGTTGTTTCGGATTTTGTCAAATCCCTGGTGTTTGAACGGATGAAGGACAGCTGTCCCAGTGTGACTTTCAAGGCAGAATACGACAAGAACCTTCTGAACATCAAAGGCTCACCGGTCCATCTGGAAAAGACCGTGATGAACCTCGTGTCGAATGCGGCGGAATCGATTTCCGGACCGGGAGAGGTGACGATAAGAACGGAGAGCCGCTATCTTGACAAAGCCATCAGGGGGTATGACGAGGTCAGGGAGGGGGATTATGCGGTTCTGGTCGTATCCGATACGGGAATGGGCATTCCTGATGACAGCAGGGAAAAGATATTTGAGCCTTTTTATACGAAAAAGATGATGGGCAGAAGTGGGACCGGCCTGGGATTGGCGATTGTGTGGGGGACGGTAAAGGATCTCAACGGGTACATCGATGTGCAGACCGAGCTCGGAAAAGGATCCACGTTTTCACTTTACTTTCCGGTGACGCGGGAGGAATTGGTTGAACAGCAGCAAAAAGAGAGGATGGAACGATACATGGGCAAGGGGGAATCCGTCTTGGTGATCGATGACGTCGCTGAACAGAGGGATATCGCCGCCGGGTTACTGGCAAGGCTGGGATATGAGGCTCATACGGTTTCCAGCGGGGAGGAGGCGGTGGAATATCTCAGAGAAAATCAAACGGATATTCTTGTTCTGGACATGATCATGCCCCCGGGGATCGACGGTTTGGAAACCTATCAGAGGATCCTGACGATCCATCCGAAACAGAAGGCGATCCTTGTCAGCGGTTTTTCAGAGACGGAGCAGGTCAGGGAGGCCCAGAGGCTGGGGGCGGGCGTCTATGTCAGGAAGCCCTACCTGATGGAAAAGATCGGGATGGCCGTTCGGGATGAGCTAGACCGATGATTTCCTATATTCTACCGTGTGAAGTGCTGTAGGAAGAGAGCAATATGATCCTTAGAAATTTAGACGAGACCGACGGATCGACTCGATGAAGCAAAAGTAAAGGTGCGCTATGGACGAACATCAAAAGGAACTGCTCAAGGGCCTGCCGAAGATCGACGAGATGATGCTTCTGCTCGAGAAACGGGAGGACATCGCCGCGATGCCGAGAGAACTGGTGAAAGAGGCGTGCCGGTCCGTCGTGGAGGCGCTCCGCGGGCGGATCCTGACCGATAAGAGAAAAGGAGGGGAGCTGCGTCTGCCGACACCGGAGGCAGCGGCGGCACAGGCGGCGCAGATCCTTACCGGCTTCGGCCAATACCACCTTAGGCGGGTGATCAACGCCACCGGGGTCATTCTCCATACCAACCTCGGCCGGGCGCCGCTCTGCAGGGAAGCCCTGGAGCGGGTCAATGAGGTCGCCCGGGGATACTCCAACCTGGAGTACGACCTGGACAAAGGAGAGCGCGGGCTTCGCTACGACCATGTCCGTCGGCTCCTGTGCGCCCTGACCGGGGCCGAGGAAGCGCTGGTCGTCAACAACAACGCAGCCGCGGTCCTTTTGGTCTTGAACAGTCTGGCCGAAGGGAAGGAGGCGATTGTCTCCCGCGGGGAGCTGATCGAGATCGGGGGGGAGTTTCGCATCCCCGACGTGATGGAAAAAAGCGGGGCGCGCCTCAAGGAGGTGGGGACGACGAACCGGACCCGGCTTGCCGACTACCAGCGGGCGGTCGGACCGGAGACGGGACTCATCCTCAAGGTCCACACGAGCAATTTCCGGATCATGGGTTTTACCGAAGAGGCGGATCTGCTTCCGCTTGTCGCCCTGGGCAAAAAGCACGGCCTCCCGGTCATGGATGACCTGGGGAGCGGGTGCCTGATCGAGCTGGACCGCTACGGCCTGGTGCGGGAGCCCACCGTCCGTGATGTCCTCTTCACGGGGGTGGACGTGGTCACCTTCAGCGGCGACAAGCTCCTGGGCGGCCCCCAGGCGGGGATTATCCTGGGGAAAAAGAAGATACTGGAGACCATTCGGAAAAATCCGCTGAACCGTGCCCTTAGGATCGACAAGCTGACCCTGGCCGCCCTGGAGGCGACGCTGGCGAAATACCTCCGGCCCGATCAGGCCCTTGCCGATATCCGCGTCCTTCGCGCCCTGACCGAGCCCCAGGCGGCCGTGAAGGCGCGGGCGCGGCGCCTGGCGGCCCTCCTGAGGCGGACCCTGCCGGAAGGGGTCATCCTCTCGTTGATGGACGGAGTTTCGATGGCGGGCGGGGGCTCGCTTCCCACCCAGGAGATTCCCACCGTCCTGATCGGCATCCGCGCGGACCGCCTTTCCGCGGCCGCCCTGGAGCAAGGCCTTAGGCGATGGAAGACGCCGATCATCGTCCGGGTGGCCGACGATCAGGTCCTGCTGGATCCAAGAACGCTCGCTCCGGAGGAATACGGCGAGATTCGCGACGCCTTCCGTGCGCTGTTGTCGGACGGAGCAGCAGGATGACAACGGACGTCAATGCCGGCGGCGGGCGGGAGCATCGCTTCCTGGTCGCACCCCAGGAGGAGGGGCTCCGCCTCGACCTCTTCCTTGCCGGGAAGGTGCCTGGCCTCTCCCGGGCCCAGGTCCAGCGGGCCGTGGCTGACGGAAGGGTCCTGCTGAACGACCGCCCGATCAAGGCCGCAAGGCGGGTGAGGACGGGCGATGCCGTTGCAGTGTATATTCCGGAGGCCAAGCCTTACGGCGTGACAGGCGAACCGATTCCCCTCACGATTCTTTACGAAGATTCCTCTCTGCTGGTCATCGACAAGCCGGCGGGGATGGTCGTCCATCCGGCGGCGGGTCATGCGGCCGGGACGCTGGTCAACGCCTTGCTCCACCACTGCCGGGATCTCTCGGGGATCGGCGGCGTCCTTCGCCCCGGGATCGTCCACCGCCTGGACAAGGGGACCTCGGGTCTTCTGGTGGCGGCAAAATCCGATACGGCCCACCAGGGGCTGGCCGCACAGTTCAAGCGCCACGAGGTGAAAAAGACCTACCTGGCCCTTGTTTACGGCAATCCGCGGACCGACGGGGGGAGGATCGAGGCGGCCGTGGGAAGGCACCCGACGGACCGCAAGAAGATGTCGACAACAAGCCGGCAAGGCAGGGACGCGGTGAGCATCTGGCGGATCCGGGAGCGCTTCGGCCCTGTCGCCCTGCTGGAGGTGGATATCGTGACCGGCCGGACCCACCAGATCCGTGTCCATCTGACGGATATCGGTTATCCGGTCGTGGGGGATAAGCTCTACGGCGGGGCGGGGAGGATCAAGGGGATTGAGGATGCTGCCCTGCGGGCAAGGATCAAGGGGCTGGACCGTCAGGCCCTCCATGCCTGGCGTCTTTGCTTTGCCCACCCCCTGACGGGGGAGACGCTGGAATTCTCTTCGCCCCTGCCGGAGGATATCGCCTCTTTGTGCGCCTTACTGAGGGAAAGGATGAAAAGGTAACGGCTTCGTAAAAAGGCCGGATGCTGCGTTGCGCTTCATCTTTCGTCATTGCGGCGTACGCAACAGTACGCCTCATTCCTCAGGACTCGCGCGCCTTGCCTGCAGCCTTTTTACGAAGCCGTCCCATTGTCGTGACTTTTCAGACTTATTACGGGAGTATCAAAGGTAGCCTATGTTCCGTTTTGCCCGGAGAGACGCCATCCAGTATCTGGAATCCGAGGCCATCGCAGGGCTGGATTTTGTGACTCATGCCTTTTTGACCCGCATGGGCGGAGTGAGCGAGGGACCCTTCTCCAGCCTCAACACGGGATTTCTTGTGAACGACCGGGAGGCGGATGTCCGTCGGAACCTGGCTCTGATCGAAGCGGCCTTTGTGATTTTGCCGGGGCATCTGGTCCTGATGGGACAGGTCCACGGCGAGAGGATCTGCGTCCTTGATGGGAACGGTCCCCCGCCCTCCTCTATTCCGGGGTGTGACGGCCTGATCACCGATCGGCCGGGAGTCGCCCTGGGGATCCGAACGGCGGACTGCGTCCCGCTCCTGTTCGTGGACCGGATCCGGCGGGTGATCGGCGTCGCCCATGCCGGCTGGCGCGGTACGGCCCTGGGCATCGGATCGAAAATGGTCGAGCTCTTCGAGAAGCGCTTTTCTTCGCGCCGGCAGGACATCCTGATCGCCATCGGACCGGCCGTCGGCGTCTGCTGCTACCAGGTCGACGCCCCGGTCCATGCGGCCTTCTCCTCCCGGCCGGGTGCAAACGGCTTTCTGCGGCCCTGCCCGGAGGCCGGCAGGTGGATGCTGGATCTGTCTTTGGCCAACCGTGTCGAGCTCGCAGAGCAGGGGGTGCCCGAGGAGAATATCCACACGGCCGGACACTGCACCGCCTGCCGGCCGGACATTTACTTTTCTCATCGGGCCGGCCTCGGCCGTACAGGCAGGCAGCTCAACCTGATCATGCTCAAGGACGGCTGCCGCTGAAAAAATGCTTGACATCATGGATTTGTTTGGTGTAGATAAACCCAAAATTCAGAAAGGTGTATGCTAAAACCTTCCTATTCGGATTAATTCCAGAGACCACATAGGCAACCCAAAAGTTCCGTGATCTTCTTATATATGTCGGTATACCACAAAATCTGTAGTCATTTTTGATGGGCTAGACAGGCTGAAAGCGGAAGCGTTTTTGTGCATGCGCGGCTCGTGGCCTTACGCGCAAGCGTGAATCAATCAATATAAAAAGGTGCGATAATGAACATCGAAGATATCAAGCGGCAACCGATCAGCGAACTGGCAAAATTGGCCAAAGAACTCGAAGTCCCCGGCGCCAGCGGTATGAGAAGACAGGATCTGATCTTCTCCATCCTGCAGGCAGAGGCGGAGAAAAACGGCGTTATCTCCGGCTCCGGCGTCCTGGAGATCCTTCCGGACGGTTTTGGATTCCTCCGTGCGGTCGATTACAACTATCTTCCCAGCCCGGACGACATCTACATCTCCCCTTCCCAGATCCGCCGCTTCAGTCTGAGGACCGGGGATACGGTTTCCGGCGAGGTCCGGCCCCCCAAGGAGGGGGAGAAATACTTCGCCCTGCTCAAGGTGGATGAGGTCAACCTGGAATCCCCTGAGGCGACGCGGGACAAGATCCTCTTCGACAACCTCACCCCCCTGTACCCGGAGGAAAAGCTGAATCTGGAATTCAATCCCGAGAACCTCTCCACGCGCATCATGGACCTGTTCACCCCGATCGGCAAAGGGCAGAGGGCACTGATCGTCTCCCCGCCCCGGGCCGGAAAGACCGTCCTTCTGCAGGACATCGCCCACAGCATCACCGCCAACCACAAGGAGGTGATCCTGATGGTCCTGCTGATCGACGAGCGTCCGGAAGAGGTGACGGATATGCAGCGGAGCGTGGCCGGCGAGGTCATCTCCTCCACCTTTGATGAGCCGGCGACCCGCCACGTCCAGGTTGCCGAGATGGTGATCGAGAAGGCCAAACGGCTCGTAGAGCACAAGAAGGATGTGGTGATCCTCCTGGACAGCATCACCCGCCTGGCCCGGGCCTACAACACGGTGGTTCCGCCCTCCGGCAAGGTCCTGTCGGGCGGCGTCGATTCCAATGCCCTCCACAAGCCGAAGCGGTTCTTCGGGGCGGCCAGGAACATCGAAAACGGAGGGAGCCTGACGATCATCTCCACCGCCCTGATCGACACCGGGAGCCGGATGGATGAAGTGATCTTCGAGGAGTTCAAGGGAACCGGCAACATGGAACTTCACCTGGATCGCCGCATCGCCGACCGGAGGGTCTTCCCGGCCTTCGACCTGATCCGTTCCGGGACGCGCAAGGAGGAGCTCCTGATCCCGAAGGCGAACCTCAACCGGATCTGGATTTTGAGGAGGCTCCTGCAGGAGATGAACCCCGTCGACGCGATGGAGTTCATCATGGACAAGGTCCGCAAGACCGACAACAATCAGCTCTTCCTGGACTCCATGAACTCGTAGGGTGTTAAAAAGAGCTTGATTTAACATGCAAACAGGTATAAACCTCCGCTGACATTGTCGGGAAATGAGGGATGCCCTCGATGGATCCGCGAAGCCGGCAGGTCAACGATTTCAAACAGGAGAGAAGTCAGTCATGAAAGAAGGTATTCATCCGGAATATAAAGAGACCACCATCACCTGCGTCTGCGGAAATGTGATCAAGACCCGGTCCACCCGCCAGGACATCAAGACCGAAATCTGTTCCCAGTGCCATCCTTTCATGACAGGGAAGCAGAAGATCATGGATGTCGCGGGCCGCGTGGAACGGTTCAAGAAAAAGTACGCCGGCAAGGAGAAAAAGGCGGAGAAATCCGCGTAACGCCCATCCATTTTTCATGACGGGATTCCTGCCGCGGCGGCGCCATGCGCGGGTTCTCCTGCCTCTGAAGTACAGGGACGGCGCCGGAAGGTTGCGGGCGCCGTCTTTTTTTGAAGTCACTCCGCTATACCTACCGGAATCCTCATCGGTCACGCCTTCCTGCCATGTCGGTCAGGCGCGGGTGGTTTATAACCGGCGTCGATCACTCCCGGCTTAAGAGGGAACAACACATCATGTTTGCACGGCTTAAAGATGTCGAAGCGCGTTACCAGGAGCTGGAGCAGCTTCTCAGCGATCCGGCCGTCGTCGGCAAGCCCGGGGTCTATCAGAAGTACGCCAAGGAGTATTCCGATCTTCGCCCCCTTGTCGAGACCTACCGGGACTACGAAAAAACCTCTCGCCGCATCGAGGAGAATCAGGCCCTCCTGAAGGACAGCGACGAGGAGCTGCGGGAGCTGGCCAAGGAAGAGCTGCCCTCTTTGCAGGAGATGCTGAAATCGCTGGAAGACCGGCTCAGGATTCTGCTTTTGCCCCGGGATCCCAACGACGACAAGAATGTCTTTCTCGAAGTCCGCGCCGGCACCGGCGGCGATGAGGCGGGGCTCTTCGTGGGAGACCTCTTTCGGATGTACGCCCGTTTTGCGGAGACCAGCGGTTGGAAGGTGGAGGTGATGAGCAGCACCCCGGCCGGTGGCATGGGGGGATTCAAGGAGATCATCGCGCTCATCTCCGGAAAGGGCGCTTACAGCCGGCTCAAATACGAAAGCGGCGTCCACCGGGTCCAGCGGGTGCCGATCACCGAGGCCCAGGGGCGGATCCATACCTCGGCCGTTACGGTGGCGATCCTGCCGGAGGCGGAAGAGGTGGAGCTGAACATCGATCCCAACGACCTGAGGATCGATGTCTATCATTCGAGCGGCCACGGCGGGCAGAGCGTCAATACCACGGACTCCGCGGTCCGGATCACCCACCTGCCGACGGGGATGATCGTGACCTGCCAGGACGAAAAATCCCAGCTCAAGAACAAGAACAAGGCGATGGGCGTCCTGAGGGCCCGGCTTCTGGATCTGGCGGTGAAAAAGCAGAACGCCGAGATCTCCGAGGCGAGAAAAAGCCAGGTGGGGAGCGGGGACCGGAGCGAAAGGATCAGGACCTACAACTTTCCCCAGGGGAGGGTGACGGATCACCGGATCGGACTCACCGCTTACAATCTCGAGAGTTTTCTCAACGGGGGGATCCAGTTCATGATCGACGCCCTGACGACCCATTTTCAGGCCGAAGCGCTCAAACAGTCCGCCTGAAGGCGCAGGAATCGTCTGCCCCGTGTCGTTCGGGGGATTCCGGGAAAGGGAGCGGCAAGGGAGCCTCTTTTTTATGATGGATATTCGAACCCTCCTCCATCAGACGGCCCGCGCGCTCGCCGCCGGCGGCAGCCCCTCCCCCCGGCTCGACGCCGAGGTCCTTCTTATGAATTTTCTGAAGATCGACCGCCTGCAGCTCTGCACCCATCCGGAGAGGGAACTGTCGGAGGAGGAATGCGCCGGGTTTTCCCCATGGGTCGACAGAAGGCGACGAGGGGAGCCGGTCGCCTATATCACAGGGGGAAAGGAGTTCTGGTCGCTTCTTTTTGAGGTCAATCGCGACGTCCTGATCCCGCGGCCGGAGACCGAATGCCTCGTGGAAGAGGTCCTGAAACACTATGGCGGAAAAGGGAGTCGGCTGCGTATCATCGATATCGGGACGGGGAGCGGTGCGATCGGCCTGGTCCTTGCCGTGGAACTCCCCGAGGCCGACATCGTGGCGACGGACATCTCGCCAAAGGCCCTGGCGGTGGCGCGCCGGAACGCGCAGCGCCACGGCGTGGCCGGACGGATGGAGTTTATGGAAGGGAACCTCTTTGCTTCCGGTTCCGGGGAATTCGATATCATCGTTTCCAACCCGCCTTACATCCCGGATCAACTCTTTCCTCTGCTGCCCGAAGGAATCCGGGCGTTCGAGCCCCGCGAAGCCCTTCTCGCCGGTCCGGACGGCATCGCCTTTCACCGTTCGATCATCCGGGAAGGGGCCCTTTGCCTGAAACCGGGTGGCCGGATCTTCCTGGAGATCGGCGAGGGGCAAAAAGGGCTTGTCGATTCCCTCTTCAGGAAAGAGGGTGGCTATACGGACATCTGCTTCCGCCAGGACTACGGCGGAATGGAACGGGTCGCGACGGCCAGGAGAGCTGTCTGAGGGCTGAGTGGACTGAAAAATCTCAACAGCGCCTGATCGGGCTCGGATTTCGCCGTTGCGCTGTGGCAATAGATGAGGTAACCGATGTGCCGTGCCTGCGGCGCGTAGGGAGGAGGGCTGAACAATGGACAAGATGGTGATCGTCGGGGGGAAAAGACTTGCCGGAGAGGTCCGGATCAGCGGCGCCAAGAACGCCGCCCTGCCGATCCTGGCCTCATCGCTTCTGGTCGACGGATGGAACACCTTCCACAATATCCCGGATCTGATGGACATCAAGACGATCAAGAAACTCCTCAAAAGCCTGGGCGTGGAAATGGAAGGAGAACAGACCCTGCGGATCAACGCCGGCCGGATCACCCACTGCGAGGCCTCCTACGACCTGGTCCGGACCATGCGGGCTTCGATCCTGGTGCTCGGTCCCCTGGTAGCCAGGCAGGGGGAGGCGCGGGTCTCCCTGCCGGGAGGCTGCGCCATCGGGGCCAGGCCGGTGAATCTCCATATCAAGGCCCTCCAGGAACTCGGGGCCGAAGTCACGTTGAAAGACGGTTATGTCGAGGCAAAGGCCTCGCGGCTCAAAGGGGCAAAGATCTATTTCGATATCTCCACGGTGACCGGAACTGAGAACATCATGATGGCCGCGACGCTGGCAAAAGGGACCACGATCCTGAAGAACGCGGCGCGCGAGCCGGAGGTGGTCAATCTGGCCGAGATCCTGATCCGCATGGGGGCGCGGATCCACGGGGCAGGGAGCGATGTGATCACCATCGACGGGGTGGAGCGTCTCCGGCCCGCGGAGGCTGAGGTGATACCGGACAGGATCGAAGCCGGCACCTTCATGATCGCGGCCGGAATCACCGGCGGGGATATCCGGATCACCGGCTGCGATCCCCTCCATCTCGACGCGCTGATCACGAAGCTGCGGGACACGGGGATGTCGATCGATACGATCAAGGACGGCGTCCGGGCCAAGGGCGGTGGCAGTCTGCGGAGCGTAGATGTCAAGACCCTGCCTTATCCGGGTTTCCCGACGGACCTGCAGGCCCAGATCATGGCCCTGATGGCGGTCGCGGACGGGCTTTCAGTGATCACGGAGACCGTGTTCGAGAACCGTTTCATGCATGTAAGCGAAATGATGCGGATGGGGGCGGACATCGTCATCCAGGGGAAGAGCGCCATCGTCCGCGGGGTCCCCAGGCTCCACGGGGCGCCGGTGATGGCGACGGATCTGCGGGCCTCCGCCTCCCTGATCCTGGCGGGGCTTGCAGCGGAAGGAAAGACGGTCCTTTCCCGCGTGTATCACATCGACCGCGGGTATCAGCAGATCGAAAAGAAACTCTCCGCCCTGGGGGCGGACATCCGGAGGGTTTCAGGATAGCAGCCCCGCGGCCCATGAACTTCCGGAGGCATATCCCGTTTTCCATCCCGCTATACAAGATGACATCTAAAGTTGCTGCTTTCCGTTCGATCTTTCTTTCCTACCAGGAATAGCGCTCACCCGTGTCGAGCGGCCGGACAAACAGCACCTTCGCCGCGCCTGAAGCGCCCCCGCAGGACCCGTTCGAATAAACGGAATGACGTGACGTTGCTGAAAAACCATTGATGGACGGGTTTCTACCCGTGGCCGGATCGACCTGATTTTGCCAGTTGAATTCCCAAAGAAATTCGTAAATGTTATCGGCACTGGACCAAATCCCGTAATTGGTTCCATTGATGATCAGATACGGCGGCTGCCGGATGGCCAGGTCGTTCGTCGCGAACGCAAAACGGCGTCCATCGAGGATGAAACGGGCGCGAAATCCCTGCTTCTCCAGCCATCCGGCAGGGTCGGGATCCCCTCCCACGCCCTGCAGGAAGGTTTCCATATCGGCGCACGTGGGCGTCATCCATCTGGGATCGGTCAATTTATATGCCATGCCCCATCCTATATTCGGATAGAGCTCGTAACCCAAGCCGGGATCGACATACATCCACGGACCGACCCACCAAACGAGATTGGTGCGGGTGTCGACCACTTGATCGGCGAGTCCGCAATTACGGATGGGGCCGAAATGGTGACAACTGGTTGCTGCGGCAGGCAGTGTATTGGGGATGGCGAGGGCCTGGACATCCTTGATGTAGCCCGCACACTTCTTGGCCTCCTTGTCCGCCTGATCGTACAGTCCCGCGTCCGTGTAGTAATTCACGATGATCGAACAGGCCTGGACCTGGTGCAGGGCCAGGAAGGCGTATTGCCTCTGAATGGCCGCCGACTTGTCCCCGTTGATGTATCTTCCGCAGGTCTTCAGCATCCGGCTGAGCCCCTTGACTGCGCCTGTAGTCATGATGGCGTCCTTGCCGACAATGAGGCTGTGGACGCGGTCGTGCAGGGTTGTCCCCAAGGCCAGGGTCTCTTTCCTGATCTGCTCCTTTTGTCTGCCGATCTCCTGGTATTTCTCCAAGCTGTTGTCCGAAGGGTCGAAATGGAGAAGCGTATCGTAAAGGTCGGCCAGATGCTCGATGTTATCCAGGGCCTCTTGCCCCAATCCCTCCACCGAACCCTCGTATCCGTAAAATCCGATCTCGCAGGCAAGATCCTGTCCCATGTTTTTCACCTGGCTCTGGAGCAGGGTGAGCTGCGAGCTGATCTGATCGAGCTTCTGCTTCACTTCGGCCAGGGGATCGCCGCCCATATCGAGCCCGAACTTGCTTAGGACGTACGACATGGCATTGGAGCCGGCATAGTTCAGAGCCCCGCTCGCAAACTGCTGGCCGCTCCAGGCAAGGACATCCGTCATGCCTCCCTGCAGCATCACGCTCCCTGAAGCCGAAGCGAGAAAGGGGTGGGTCGCGGTTGGACTTGCATCCATCTCGCTCACCAGGGCCGAGATGAAGCTGTCAAATCCGCCCGCCGCCGCAGCCGTATTCAAGAATGTGGTATGGTCGAAGTAAGGGTTGCTGTTCCCCCGCAGGTCGGCGGCGATATCACAGGCCTCTGGTATCTGGAGGAAACGCTTCACCGCTGCTTCGGCTTCCGGCAAAGACCGTTCGGGATGCCTGCGAAGGTAAGCCGACACGAGCGTGGTCGCGGGATGGAGATAGACGATCGTGTCCCCGGGGACATGGCCCCGGATCTCCGCCATCATCGTCCCTTCGAAAGGCGCTCCTGCGTTGGTGCCGCCGATTGCCTCCACCCGGAAATCGGTCAGGGACGGAGGCACGCGGACTGTAAAGGTACCGGTGACGGAATCGGAGGACGGTTTTGCCACAAACTTTCCGGTTGCGTCATACACCCGGATCGTCGCATCAGCGGTGTTGCCTGCGGTGACCCGGCCCGTGATGGACACCTGCGGGTCACCGCTGCTGCCGCTGCATCCGCCAAGGACGGTGATGACAATAAAGGCGACTGCGACTGATGATAAAACAGAGACTCTCGAAAAGGATTTCTTCAACATGAAATTCCTCCATTTGATATCGGAGAAACTTATACGAGAAGAATCCTTGAGTGTCAATGATGAACCGGGTGCAGAGAAGAGGTCCCGGCATCCTTATCCTGAAAAAAGGGCTGGCGGTCGAATCACACCCTGGTTTTCTTCTCCATCTCCATCTCCCGGAGTTTCCTTCTCAGGACCTTGCCGATGGCGCTCTTAGGCAGCGCTTCCATAAACTCGACCTGCTTGGGCACCTTGTAGGCGGCAAGTTTTTCCTTGCAGAAGGAGATCACTTCTTCTTCAGTGAGAGTCTCCCCTGCCTTTCTCACGAGGAATGCCTTCACCGTCTCCCCTCGGTACGGATCCGGGAGCCCCACGCTGCATGCCTCCGCCACCTTGGGATGGGCATACAGAACCTCGTCGATCTCTCTGGGATAGATGTTGTAGCCTCCGGCGATGATCATATCTTTTTTCCTGTCAACGATGAACAGGTATCCCTCTTCGTCCATATATCCGACATCGCCCGTGTAAAACCATCCGTCGCGAAAGGCGATGTCCGTCTCGTCGGGCCTTTTGTAATAACCCGGGGTCATCTGAGGCCCCTTGATGAGGATTTCCCCGGGTTCTCCTATGCCCAGCTCCCTGGTGCCGGTTTCTACATCCACGATGCGACAGTCCGTGTCCGGGATCGGGACTCCCACGCTTCCCACCTTGGTCTTCCCCCGCCAGGGATTCGCATGACACAGGGCCGCGGATTCAGTCATGCCATAGACCTCCACGATGGTGGCGCCCACGGCCTCTTCCCAGGCCCGGATGGTGTCCAGGGCCAGAGGGGCGGCCCCGGAGAGGCAGCCCTTGATGAAGGAGAAGTCGGTTTTGGGGAACTCAGGGTGATTCAGGAGCCCCACGTAAATGGTGGGGACGCATCCGAAATAGGAAGGGCGGTACTTGCGGGTCAGCTCCAGGACGATGTTTGGCTCCGGCCGGGGAACCAGGATCAGCCCGGCACCCTTGTAGATGCTGAAGTTCATCATGGCCGTGAATCCGGCCACGTGGAAAAAGGGGAAGATCGCGATCTGGGTCGCTTGGCCGTCCTCCACGTCGAAGAACCACGCCCTCATCTGCTGAGGGATGACGGAGCAGTTCGCGTGGGTGAGCATCACCCCTTTGGACACGCCGGTCGTTCCCCCGGTATAGATGAGGGCCGCCAGATCGTTCCAGGCTGCATCCGTCTCTCGTCTCTTTGGGGGATATTTCTTGACTAGCTCCCAGAAATCGAGGACATCCTCGCCCGGCTCTGTTTCGCGGTGCATGGTCTTTTTGACGTATGGGAAGAGCTGCTTCTTGGGGAAGGGGAGGTAATCCCGAATGTGGCATGAGATGATGGTCTGGATCCCGGTCTGCGGCTTGAGCTTCAATACCCGGGGCACCAGGAGGTCCAGGCAGATGCACATCTTGGACTCGGAGTCCGTGAGCTGATAGAGAAGCTCCCTCTCCGTGTACAGGGGGTTGTTCATGACCACCACAGCCCCTAGCCTGAAGACGGCGTAGGATGCGATTACCGCCTGGGGGAGGTTGGGCAGGATGAGCGAGACCCTGTCCCCTTTTCTGATCCCCATGTCGGCCAGGGCCCAGGCGAACCGGTTTACCAGATCGTCGAGCTCCCCATAGGTGATCCGCTTCCCCATCAGGTTCAGGGCCATGGTGTCGGGAAAGCGCGTGGCGCTTCTTTCCAAAGCCTCGGGCATCGGGACCCTCTGATAATCGATGTTCTTGGGGACTCCCGGCGCATAGGCCTTGTGCCAGATCCTCTCTTCCATGGATTTCCCTCCTTTCATCCCTGGAACCCCTCCATACTGAGAGGACTTGTTGCTCCCTTATTTGAAAAGAACTCAAGAACTGCCCTTGGATGGGTTGAGAATACGGGTGTCGGTCCCGGATGTCAAGGATGAGATTTTGACAGGATGAGATTTTGACGCGATTGACACTAATGATGAAAAAAGAGACATGGAAACTGTTTTATCGGGTTTAAGCGAAAGTCTTGCGTATGAATAAGTATGGAAAGGGGCTTTACGCCGCCTACGCAATCTGTTAATGACTCTTCAGAATACAAGGGGATAACAATGTCTTAACAAGGGTAGGAAAGCCGCATAGGGGAGATCATGAAAATCATATGTACCGGTGATGCCGAATTCGAGCGGTTCTTTCAGCAGATCCGGGAACGGGGCCGCCTTTTCGATCCCGAACTCTGGGCCGCTGTGGGGCGGATCGTGGAAGATACCGGCCGGCAGGGAGATGAGGCGCTTTTCGCCTATACCGCCAAGTGGGACTGCCATGCCATCACGGCCGCGACCGTAGAGGTGGGATGGCGTTGATCTTCGGAGTGCCCGGTTACTTCATGCGGAAGAGGGGCTTTCCGATCGCAGCCGCCTTCATCGTGCTGGCGTACCTCTCGATCGGGAGGGGGATTTGGACAGAATTCCGGGAACGTGGGCTGGAAGTGGCTGAGGAACACCGGGATTCCATCGATCAACTTATTTAAAATTATGGGAATTTCCGGCGATATTGCCATTATCATTATAGCCGCCCTGGTGGGAGGATTGATTGCCCAGAGGTTGAAGCAACCCTTGATTCTCGGGTACCTTCTCGCTGGCGTCACCGTCGGCCCCTATACCGGGGGCGTCACCGTCTCCGAGATCCAAACCATTGAAAAACTGGCGGAAATCGGAGTCGCCTTACTGCTCTTCGCAATAGGTCTTGAATTTTCACTCCGGGAATTAAAGCATGTTCGTCATATCGCCCTCTTCGGCACCCCGATCCAGATCCTCTTCACGACGGCTTTCGGATACGGCGTCGGATATTTGCTGGATTGGGAATGGCATGCATCTCTGTGGTTCGGGGCATTGATCTCCCTATCCAGCACGATGGTCACTCTAAAAACCCTGGAGAACCAAGGAATGATCGGCACCCTGTCGAGCCGCGTCATGATCGGCGTGCTCATCGTGCAGGATTTGGCCATTGTCCCGATGCTGATCATTCTGCCTCTGGTGAACGACCCAAAGGCGGGCTTACCAATTCTGGCCTGGGCAGCCTTGAAGTCCATCCTGTTTCTCGCGGCCATGTTTTTTATAGGCACCCAGATCATCCCGAAGGTGATGAAATATGTGGCCCATTGGAATTCGCGTGAGCTGTTCCTGATCGCTGCGACCGCTGTTGCATTGGGCGTCGGGTATGGAACCTATCTCTTCGGTCTGTCTTTTGTCTTCGGGGCCTTCGTAGCCGGCACGCTCCTGAGCGAATCCGATTACGGCTACCAGGCCCTGAGCGACATCCTCCCCCTGAGGGATATCTTCAGCCTTCTCTTCTTCACGTCCATCGGCATGCTGCTCGATCCCGAATATGTATGGGACCATTTAGGAACCATCGTGCTGCTGGTATTGATCGTGATGCTGGGAAAGGCGTTTATCTTTGCCGTGTTAAGCCGTCTATTTCGCTACCGCAATGTGATTCCCTTCGCCATGGGGCTCGGTCTTTGCCAGATCGGCGAGTTCTCCTTTGTTCTGGGCCGGATCGGTGTCAGTACGAAGGACATTACCGGAGAATTTTATTCCCTGTTTCTCGCTGTAACCGTCATCACCATGCTGCTGACCCCCGTGACGGCGGGCCTCACAGCCCCCCTTTACGCCTTTTGGAGCCGCCGATTCAAACCTGCAGATTTGGAACCGATCCATTTTCCCAAGGTCGGCCTGCGGGATCATATCGTCATTGCAGGTGCGGGAAGGATAGGCAAATATGTCGCGACAGTTCTGCAACGGCTGGAGATACCTTTTGTCCTTTTGGAGATCAATTCCCGGCGGGTTGAAGAGATCAAGAAGGCGGGATTTCCAGTCCTGTTCGGCGACGCCACGAAGGAAACCATCCTGGTTGCGGCGGAACTCAATGAAGCCAAGCTGCTCCTGATCACGACGCCCGTGACCATCATATCGCAGGCCATCGTGGGACAGGTGCGAAAACTGAATCCGCATATCGGCATCATCACCAGGGCGGAAAGCGTCGAGCAGATGAAGGGGCTTCGGGATCTGGGTGTTACGCATGTGATCCAGCCTGAATTTGAGGCGAGTCTCGAGTTCGTCCATCAGGCCTTATCCCATCTTGCTGTCCCAACCGATCAAATACAGAATCTGTCCGACGAGGCGCGTCGGCGATTGGAAGAGGGTCTTTAAGCCTGCACACTATGCCAGCGAAAGAGCCGTATCAATCCAGATGCAAAGAGATCCCAGGCTGAGCAATAAAAAGATCCGGTCCCATTCCGGCCAGTGCAGACGGCCGATCACGGCAGCCCGGACAGGCAGGTAGAGTTTCCTTCCTCTCAGGCCGGCTTGCTGGCCGATCCGATTCATCCAAGCTGCAAGCGGCTCCTTTCTACACACATCGTTTGTAAGGACGCCGACGGCCGCCTCCCTTGGCGGAGCGGTTCCCGCATCGGGATGCCTGCGCAATGCCGGGCGAAAATCCAGTTGAAAAGGACCGTCCGTGCATTACCGACATGCGGTTCCCCCATCGGCTAGGGGGCAAAGCACACCCGGATCCGTGGATGGGTCGAGACCCCACCTTGTCTGGACCGAACCAGCGCAACGGCAAAGGCGGCCGCGCCCTCTCCGGCAAGCCCAATCCTTTCGTCGGTCTTTGCCTCCGCACTGATCAGCGAGGCGGGGATCCCTAAAGGGCCTGCGATATTTCCCTTCATCTTCTCGAGATAGGGAGCGAGCTTCGGCCTCTCCAGCACCACCGTCGAGTTCACATTGAAGGCATGGAATACTCTTTTGCGTCGACCGCAGCAATCCACTTGAGGAGAAGCATGCTGGAGATGAACTCCCGCTTTCAGCGCCGACAGGGCATTTTCTGCGAAACTGTGAAGATCCGTGATCCTCGTGTAAAGCTGACGGATTCACAGGAAAGGGCTTTACGACGCTGATGCAATCTGTTAGATACTCAACTGTTGGATGTTATCTTCGATATTGCAAGAGAGGCATTTTGACATATCGATTAGGTCGAGGGCCGAGAAAACGGAAAAGCCGCATAGGGGAGATCATGAAAATCATACGCACCAGCGACGCCGAATTTGAACGGTTCTTTCAGCAGATCCGGGAACGGGGCCGCCTTTTCGATCCCGAACTTTGGGCAGCCGTGGGGCGGATCGTGGAAGATGTCGCCCTGAAGGGGGATGAGGCGCTCTTTGCCTACACCGCCAAGTGGGACGGCCATGCCATCACGGCCGAGACAATCGAGGCCTCCCTGGAGGAACGGAAGGAAGCGCTGGCACGGATCGATCCGGAGGATCTGGCGATCCTCCGCCTAGCCGCCGAAAGGATCGAGCGGTTCCACGAACGGCAGCGCCAGGAAGGGTGGTCGGTGACGGACGAGGAAGGGGTGGAGCTCGGCCAGTCCCTCCTGCCTCTCTCCAGCGTCGGCATCTATGCGCCGGGAGGCTTGGCCTCCTATCCCTCCACGGTCTTGATGACGGCGATCCCGGCCCGGATCGCCGGCGTTGAGGAGATCGTCCTTGTCACGCCCTGCCGCGACGGGAGACTGCAGCCGATGATCGCCACGGCCGCGGAGCTGGGAGGGGTGACCCGGATCTTCAAGGTCGGCGGGGCCCAGGCGATCGCGGCCCTGGCCTTCGGCACCGCTTCGATCCCGCGGGTCGACAAGATCGTCGGTCCCGGAAATGCGTATGTCGCCGCCGCCAAGAAGATGGTCTTCGGCCGGGTGGCGATCGACATGATCGCCGGACCCAGCGAGGTGCTCATCATCGCGGACGGCACGGGTAGTGCCGCCTTTGCCGCCGCCGATCTGCTGGCACAGGCCGAACACGACGAGACGGCGAGCGCCCTCCTGCTGACCCCGGACGCAGGCTTTGCCGAGGCCGTGGCGGCCGAGGTGGAAGGACAGTTGGAAGGCCTGTCGCGCAAAGAGATCGCCTCACGCTCGCTTACGGCTTTCGGCGCCGTTATCGTGACGCGGGACCTTGCCGAAGCGGTCGAGCTGGCCAACCGTTTTGCGCCGGAGCATCTCGAATTGATGGTGAGTAACCCCCGATCGCTCCTTGAAGGGATCAGGAATGCGGGCGCGATCTTTTTGGGGATGTACACGCCGGAGGCGCTGGGCGATTACATGGCCGGGCCCAACCATGTCCTGCCGACAGGCGGGACGGCCCGCTTTGCCTCCCCCCTGGGGGTCTATGATTTTGTCAAGCGGACGAGCATCCTCTCCTTTACTCGGGAGGCGCTCCTGAGGTACGGGGCGCGCACCGCCCGCTTTACGGAGCTGGAGGGGCTCGACGGCCACGGGAACTCGGTCCGTGTGCGGATGAAATGAATCCGGCGATATCCTATCCCCGGTCCCATTTTCCCTCGGCCCTCAGTTCCTTCACGATCTGCGCGGCCCTTTCCTTGAGGGCAAGGTAGTCGGTCTTTGCGACCCTGTTCAGCGGGATCTCGCCTGCTTTGAGAATCACCACATGGGACGGACGGGAATAGGCGGAGATGTCCGAACAGGCGGCGATCACCTCCCCGGCGGTGCAGGTCTGACCGTCCAGACACTCCACAAAGGCCATGATCCCTTCGCTGAAGACCTCGTGCTCCACACCCACAACGGACACCAGGGCGAGCTTGTCCTTCAGCTTGGCATGGATGTGGCGTTCGACGTCCTCCGGGAAGACCTGATATCCCTTGGGCTTGATGACGAGCTTGGCCCGGCCGGCAAAATGGAGCCCCTTGTCGTCATAGGTGCCGACGTCGCCCGTGTAGCAGATTCCCTCCTTCGAGACGGTCTTTGCCGTATTGTCCGGATCCCCCAGATAACCGAGGAAGATCTGGGGGCCGGAAAAGCAGATCTCTCCGACCTCGCCCGCCGCTTTCTCCGCACCGGCGGTCCCGTCGGGAGTCATGGGATGGCGGATGGTGAGGGGGCAAAGCGGGGAGTCGTAGCCGATCCCCTGGGCTAGCTCGTCCACATCGGCGTCTACATGGGTGTAAGTACAGAAGCCTGCCGTCTCGGTGAGACCAAGGCCGGTGCCGATCCGGGGCGCCATCGCCTTCATCTTCACCAGGAACTCCCTGGGCACGGCCTGACCGCCGTAAATGGCGAAGCGCAGGCTGGAGAGGTCGAAGTTCCTGTAATCGGTGAGACGCCATTCCATGTTGAACAGGGCCGGGATCTGGCCGATGATGGTCACCTTATGCTTCTGGACCGCCTCCAGGGAGAGCCTCGGATCGAAGATGTGAAGGATGACCGCGACCCCGCCGCCGAAGAGGATCGTCCCGAGCTGCTCCGTGGTGCACCCCACGTGGGAAGGGGGCAGGTTGATCAGCATCCGGTCGGATCTCTCCAGTTCAAAGCCCACGGACAGGGCGATGTTCTGCAGCAGGATGTTCTCGTGGCACAGAAGCGCCGGCTTCGGGGAGCCGGTGGAGCCGGTGGTGAAGATGATGAGCGCCGCATCCCGTTTGCCGACCTGACGTCTTGCCCTTTTCACCCGGCCGGTAAGGAGGTTCATCAAAAACACCTTCTTGATGTCTTTCACGAATTCCGCAACCCCCACGGCGCCTTCCATGATCAGGTCCGCCTCTTTCTGGAACTGGACCCAGTGCCGGATAAAGGGGCAGGCGGCCATCACCTCCTTTATGATCGGCCTAAAGTCGACGACCGGCGTCTTCCCCAAAAAGAAATAGGCCTTGGGTTTCATCTTTCCCATGCAGGCGATGATCTCCTTGGCCTTGAGACGCAGATCCAGGGGGGCGATGGTGATACCGACGCGGTAACAGGCATAAATGAGATAAACGTGTTCCTTCAGGAGCGGCAGGCTCGTGGCGACGATGTCCCCCTTGGCAAGGCCTATGGAAAGGAGCTTTGCCGCAAAGGCAGAGACAGAGGTGTTGAACTGTTTCCAAGTGACCGTCTCGCCGGTGTTGTGCTCGATGAGCGCCGTGTCCTGGGGGCGCTCATCGGCGTAGAGGGTGAGGTAGTCGGCGATGTTCGGAAGAAGGGTTTGATAGATCTCACGGCAGCGCTCGTCTTTTCGGTGATCCTTCATGGCGGTGACCTCCTGACAGGTTTGTTGCCGCTTATGGGTCCCTGCGGCTCAGTATTTCCTGAAGAGAAACCATTTTTGCTTTACCGTTTTGTCGTCCTCGGGAGGTTTGTACTCGATAATGCCGTTTTTATCAATTGAATAGCCATGTTCCCGGAAGAGCAGGGTATAATCGTGCGCCACGAAGTACGGGCACGGCTCCTCATCCTCGTCGTCCAGCATCAGTTCATTGATATAGATATACTTCCCCAGGCGGCATAGCTTGCCGATACAGGAAGCGATCGCTTCCTCGGAAACGGTCGCGAGCACCCTGTTGGAGATGATCAGGTCAAAGTATAGAGGTTCGTATGCCAATGCTTCGATTCTGCAGTTGACCAATTGGATATGGGGGAGGTTTCTGGCAGAGGCGGTATCCAGGGCGGTTTGGGAAATATCCTGGCCTACGACTTCCTCGATATGAAGTTGGGAATACAGATTGAACAGTCTCCCGCTTCCGCAGCCGATATCCAGGATCCGCGTCGGCCGGACATAGCGGATCACTTCCGTTAGCGCGGCGTAGTCAAACGTGTTTGACCCCCATTGGTGATGGATATCGGCAGCTCTGAGCTCCCAATAGAGATTCGTGATCGCTTCATCGTGGAAACAGGGTGTTCCCATCACGAACTCCAGCGCCGAGCGCAGCTCGGGTTGCGGATAGGCCTTGTAATCGATCACGGAGAAGTCGGACAAGCCTCTTGCCTTCAGGGCGGATATCGACTCCCGGGGATTCGGGTTGGTAAGGATGATCCTCTCGTAGGACAGCGAGGGCAGGTCATCTAGGCTGTTCAGATATTCGATTTCGTCAAGTCGGTATTTCAGGGTGAGGTGTTTTTCGTCGATGTTGAAAAAAAAGTCTTTGGTCACCTTGTCTGCTCTCAATAGACTCGCCGCCAGGAGATTGAAGTGATAGTCACCGATATAGACACAGCTGCTCATGCGGAAAATCCTTCCTTCTTGGGGGAAACGACCTCAGATCGCCTTGATGATAAGCCAGACCACGAGTCCTGCCGAGAGGATCCAGATCAGGACGATCACCGCGGCCGCGATCTTCCCCGCCCGAGTCGCCCGGCCCACGATCGCCTCCGATCTCTGGCGGCACTCCGCCAGGACCTCCGCCGGGATCAGCCGGATGACGAGCAGGATGCCCAGCGGGATGAGGATCGCATCGTCCAGATATCCCAGAACAGGGATGAAATCCGGGATCAGGTCGATCGGGGAGAGGGCATAGCCCACGACGATGAGCGCCAGGACCTTCGCATGCCAGGGGACGCGGGGATGGCGGCAGGCCAGATAGAGGACGTAGGTCTCCTTTTTCAGGGCCGTCACCCGCTCCTTCCAGGGGACAGACGATTTCATGCGGCTCTCTCCGTTACAGGCACTCCTTCTCCAGCAGTTCCTCTTTCTACCCGTTGCTCTGGGCGAGGTGCAGCTCGGCTGCTGCTCTACCAAATGGAGTATCGCATGTTTGTCTGCGCTTGTCTACTTTGTCGGGATTTGCTCAATGGATGGACGGACCGAGAGATCCTTGATCAGCAAAGGGCCTGGCTCGCCCGTCACGTCAGCCAGCGTTTGCGGCGTTTATAGTGTTTGACATCCCGGTAGCTTTTCTTTCCCGCCTCGGTCAAACCGAGATAAAACTCCTGGATGTCGGCGTTCTGTTCGAGTTTGTCGGCCGTATCGTCCAGGACGATCCGCCCGTTCTCCACCACATAGCCGTGGTCGGCGATGGAAAGGGCGAGGCGCGCGTTCTGCTCCACCAAAAGGATGGTGACCCCTTCTTCCTTGTTGATCCTTTTAATGATCTCGAAGATCTCGGAGACCAGCAGGGGGGAAAGTCCCATGGAAGGCTCGTCCAGGAGCATCAGTTTTGGGGAGGCCATGAGCCCCCTTCCAATGACCAGCATCTGCTGCTCGCCGCCGCTGAGATAGCCCGCCAGCGTATGCCGGCGCTGGATCAGGCGGGGGAAATAACGGAAGACGAGCTCCATGTCCTGTTTCATCTTCCGGGCATTGCGATTGGTGTGCCCGCCGACCACGAGGTTCTCCTCCGCCGTCAGGTCGCCGAAGACGCGGCGGCCTTCCATCACCTGGAAGATCCCCTTGCGGACGATCTTTTCCGGGGAGGTGCGGTCGATCCGCTCCCCCCGGAATTGGATGAACCCGTCCGTCACTTTGCCGTCCTCCGAGGCGAGGAGCCCCGAGATGGCCTTGAGGGTCGTGGTTTTTCCCGCTCCGTTGTTCCCCAGGATGGTCACGATCTGCCCCTCGTTGACCTGGAGGGACATCCCCTTCAGGACAAGGATGACGTTGTGGTAGATCACCTCGATATTGTTGACCAGAAGTAACGGCTCCACCTGTGCTATGCCCCCAGCCTTGAATAGGTCAAATCGACCTGGCCCAGATAGGCCTTGATCACCTGTTCGTTTTGCCGCACCTCGGCCGGCGTCCCCTCGGCGATCTTCACGCCGAAGTCCAGCACGCAGACGCGGTCGGAGATGTCCATGACCACCCCCATGTCGTGTTCGATCAGGATGATCGTCACCCCCCACTCCTCGTTGATGTCGAGGATAAAGCGGGCGATGTCCTCCGTCTCCTCCAGGTTCATCCCGGTTGCCGGCTCGTCCAGGAGCAGGATCCTTGGCTTCATGGCGAGCGCCCGGGCCAGCTCCACCCTTTTTTGCAGACCGAAGGGGAGCGTATGGACGACGCTCTTGCGGATGTGCTCGATCTCGAGAAAGTCGATGATCTTCTCCTCGATCTCCTTGCGCAGGGCGATCTCCTCGCGGCGGGTCTTGCCGTAGTAGATGCCGCCGGAGAGGAATCCCGACTTCAGATGGATGTGGTGGCCGAGCTTGATGTTGTCGATGACCGTCATGTGCTTGAAGAGCTCCACGTTCTGGAAGGTCCGGGCGATCCCGAGCGAGGCCACCCTGTGGGGCTTCATCTTCAGCAGGTCGCGTCCCTCGAAGAGGATCCTCCCCTTTTCGGGGGTATAGAAACGGTTGATGCAGTTGAGCAGGCTTGTCTTGCCCGCCCCGTTGGGGCCGATGATCGCGAAGATCTCGCCCCTGGCCACGGTCGTGCTCACCCCGGAAAGGACGCTCAGACCGCCGAAGCTCAGGTGGATATCCTCTATCTGCAGTTGGATCTCTTTTGCCCTGGAGTCTTCCATCTCTATGGCTCCACCCTCTTGACCCTGACCTTGGTCTTCATCCGGAATCCCTTGCCGTCCCGGTAGCGGATGTCGGATTCCACTTCCAGCTCCTCCTTGTCGCCGTAAAGGGCATCGATGAGGTGCTTGTATTTTTCCGCCACGAATTTACGCCGCACCTTCCGGGTCCGGGTCAGCTCTTCGTCATCGGCGTCGAGCTCCTTGTACAGCAGGACAAACCTCTTCACCTGGGCCACGCGGGGAAGGGTCGTGTTGATTCTGGCCACCTCGCCGGCGATGAGGTCATAGATCGCCTCCTTCTGGGAGAGGTCCGCGAAGGTGGTGTAAGGGAGCTGATGGGTCTCCGCCCACTTGCCGACGTTGTTCATGTCGATGTTGACCATCGCCGTGATGAAGGGCTTGTCCTGGCCGATGACCAGGGCGTCGATGATGTAGGGGCTGAACTTCAGCTTGTTCTCGATGAGCTGAGGGGAGAATCTCCCCCCGTCCGCCAGCTTCATCACGTCCGACATCCGGTCGATGATGATGACCTGTCCGTCCTCGTCGATGATCGCCGCGTCACCCGTGTGGAACCAGCCGCCCTCGAGGACCTTCCGGGTCGCCTCGGGGTCCTTGTAATATCCCTTGAAGATCGTATCCCCGTTCATCAGCAGCTCCCCCTCGTCGGAGATCCTAACCCCGATCCCGGGCAGGGGCTTGCCCACCGTGTCCAGGCGGATGTCGTCGGTCCTGTGGATCATCGAGCCTCCCGACTGCTCCGTCATGCCATAGGCCTGCTTGATGTTCACGTCCAGGGCCTGGAACATGTGGAATATCTCCGGTCCGAGCGGGGCCCCCCCTGTGTACACGTGGCGGACCCGGGCCAGGCCCAGGTAGTTCTTCAGGGAGCGGAACAGGAGCCAGTAGCCGATCCATTTCAGGAGACGCAGCGACAGGGGAGGGGTCTCCTTCTTCAGCCTGTAGTCGATGATCCGGTACCCGACCGAGGAGAAGGTGCGATAGACGACCCTCTTGATCCAGGCGGCGTCCTGGATCTTGACCTGGATGTCGGAGCACATCTTCTCCCAGATCCTGGGGGGGGCCAGCATGATGTTGGGGCCGATCTCGCGGATGTTCTGCTGCGCGGTCTCCACCTTTTCCGGGAAGTTGACCGTAAAGGCCTTGGTCAGGCTCCAGGCCAGGGCGAAATGCTGCTCCCCGATCCAGGAGAGCGGCAGAAAGGAGACGTAGTTGTCCGTCTCTTTGGCCTCATCCACTGCATCGATGAATCTCCCGATGCTCGTGATGTTCCTGTGGGTGATCATGCTCCCCTTGGGAAGACCGGTCGTTCCCGAGGTGTAGACGAGCATCGCCACGTCCTCCGGGGAGAGGCTCTCGATCATCTTGTCGAACAGGCCGGGGTCTTTGGCGGCCAGCTCCCGGCCCGCCTTCTGGACGTCCTTGAAGAAGGCCAGCAGGGGGTCGTCGTAGCCTCGCATCCCCTTGGGATCGTCGACGATGGTCTTTTGGATATTCGGACATTTGTCCTTGATCGCCAGGATCTTATCGGCCTGCTCCTGATCTCCGGCCACGATGAAGCGGGAGTCGGAATGGTTGATGTTATACTCCACCTGCTCCGGATGGCTGTCCGGGTAGATCCCGACGACGGCCCCGCCGAGCGACTGCACGGCAAGCTCCGCATAGAACCATTCGGGCCGGTTGTCGCCGATCACGGCGAGCTTATCGCCCTTCTTGAAGTCGAGCATATGGAGGCCGAGGGCAAAATCCCGGACCTGCTCGTAATACTCCCGCCAGGTGATCGTCTGCCAGATGCCGAACTCCTTCTCGCGCAGGGCCACTTTGCTGTCGCCGAGCTGAAGGGCGTTTCTCTGCAATAATCCGGGAAGTGTCGAAATTTCCACGCCGTGTTTTCCGTTTCTGTTGGATTCCAAACCGCCCGTTTCCTCTGCTATAGGTTGCACGGGCCCTGCGCCGATCCTCCGTTTCTGTCCCCCGCCGGCCGGCAGGGGACAGAAACGGAAGGGCCGGTATCAATCCATGCGGATCCAATCCGAGATCGGATCGAACCGCATCGTCTTTGCGTTGCCCCGGTAGACCCGTCCGACCGGAATGCTGTTGTCTTTGATGGTAATCGGGGGCATGAGTCCGCCGACGTCGAAGTTCTTTATCGACTGGAATGCCTTGACCATGTTCCCTTCGGTGAGCCCGCCCTTCATCTTGTCGGCCCGCTTGAAGGTTTCCACGAACAGCAGTCCGGTCACGAAGTTCTGCATATAGGACTGGGAGCGGTACTCGATCGTCGGGTACTTCTTCTTGGTCCAGTCCATGATCTTCTTCACCATGGGCAGGTCGCTCTGGTATGAGAAGGAGTAGGCGGAAACGCCGACGTATTCGCCCGCCAGGGGGCCCAGTTCATTGAGGAGCTGCTTCTCGGTCGACCAGAAGGTCCCCATGAACTTGGCGTTCAGGCCGTAATCCTTGCTCTGCTTGATGACCGCCGCGATGGGATTGCTGACGAATCCCTGAAAAATGCAGTAGTCCGTCTTTTTTGCCTTCATGTCGAGGATCTGCGTCGTCAGATCCACCCCTCCCACCTGGGAGACTTCTTCCGCAACCACGTTGAGCCCCATCTTCTTGCACATCTCCTTGGCCGCGGCGATGGGCTCCCTGCCGAATTCCGTGTCGCTGTAAAAGAAGGCGATATTGGCCCCGGGTTTTTCCTTGGCGATGTATTTCAGCAGGACCCCGAACTGCTCGGCATAGGTGGGGGCGGCGATGAACAGGTACGGGTTTTCCTTGGGGTTGGCCGCCTCGCTCGTCATGGTGTAGGCGGAGTACAGAACCTTATACCGGCTCTTGATCTCCGGGCCCAGCGCCTTGGTCATGCCCGTGCTCTGCCCGAACATCACCTGCGGGCCGTATTGGGCATGAAGGCGTTTGAAGGCGGCGATTCCGACGTCGTCCTTGTACTCGCCGTCCGCCCAGTAGTACAGGATCTTTTTTCCGTTGACGCCGCCCGCTTCATTGGCCATGTCGACGACGTCCTGCATGGCGGCGCTCCCCTCGATCCCGGCGAAGGCAAAGCGGCCGGTGAAGGGGTGGATCGCGCAGATCGTGGGCGCCTTCTGGGCCAGAGCTATGCTGAATGGACCGAGAAAGGCGACGATACTAAAGAGACAAAAAAGGATTTTCTTCATTCCAGGTTCCCTCCTTTACATAAAGAAAAAGATCATTAAGGTGCGATATCTTCCGCCGGTCAAGAGCGGGGCCGGATCACCTCCTTTCGCGGCTTTCCCTAATAGGAGAAAGGCCACAGCGTGAAGAATCGCTTGACGCGGTTCCAGATTTCCGCCAGACCGCGGGGCTCGAAGATCAAAAACCCGACGATCAGGAATCCGAAAACGACCTGCTTAAAGGGGATGATCAATTTTTCCATCCCCGGTTGATACGCCTTGACCACATCGGACAGCACGTTGAGCAGCTCCGGGACCAGGGTCATGAAAACGGCGCCGAAGATGGAGCCGATGACGCTTCCCAGGCCTCCGACGATCACCATCGCCAGGTACTGGATGCAGAGCATGAAGGGGAAATGCTCCGGGGTGACGACCTTTAGAAAGCTCACCCAAAGGGCACCCGCGACCCCTGCGTAGAAGGAGCTGATGGCAAAGGCGCTCAACTTGTACCGGAACAGGTTGATCCCCATGATCTCCGCGGCCAGATCGCGGTCGCGGATCGCCACAAAGGCCCTTCCCATCTTCGAACGGATCAGGTTCCGGGCATAGCCCACGCCGAGGAGCACAAAAAAGAGGGTGATCCAGTAAAAGGTCTTCTCGGTGTCGAAGGCGAGATCGCCGATCGCCGGCGGAGGGATATGAATGCCCGTGATCCCCTTGGTCATCGATTCCCAGCGCACGAAGACGAATCCGAGGATGAACTGGGCGGCCAGGGTGGCGATGCACAGGTACAGCCCCTTGACCCGCAGGGAGGGGATGCCGATGACCATCCCCGCCAGTGCGGAGACCAGGCCGGCCAGGGGGACGGATGCCCAGAAAGGGACCCCGCAACGGGTGATCAGGATCGCCGAGGTATAGGCGCCGATGCCGATGAAGGCGGCGTGCCCCAAAGAGATCTGTCCGGTGAATCCGGTCAGGAGGTTGAGCCCGATCGCCCCGATGATGGCAAAGCCGATCATATTGGCGATGTAAAGCATATGGGCGTTGGCGATGAAGGGAAACAAGGCCAGGAAGACCAGGAAGATCGCCAGGGAAAACTTGGCAAGAGAGGAAGGGAAGATCTCTTCATCCTTGATATAGTTTTCCTTAAAATCGCCGCAACGCATTCGCTATCCTCTAAACCCTCTCGATCGTCACCTTCCCGAAGAGTCCGTAAGGCCGGATCATCAGGATGATCAGGACGATGAAAAACGGCGCCACCTGCTTGGCGCCCCCACCGATCAGCGGATCGATATACAGACCGACCAGGTTCTGGAGGACCCCCACGATGAAACCGCCCAGGATCGCCCCGCCGATGCTGTCGAGTCCGCCCAGGATGATGACGGACAGGACGGCAAGGCCGATATCTCCCATATAGATGTCGATGCCGCTGATGTTTCCGATCACGATCCCGCCGATGACGGCGGCGATGGCGCCGAAGCTCCAGGAGAGGGCAAAGACGCCTCTCACGCTCACGCCCATGGAAAGGGCGGCCTGCTGATCGAAGGCCGTGGCGCGCATGGCCACGCCGGTCCGGGAGAATTTGAAGATGAGGATGAAGACGGCCGCTGTAATCACCGCGAACAGGAAACCCCAGAAGAGCCCGGAGGGAACCACGGCAAATCCGAGTTTCAGGGGTTCGGGGGGGAAAATCTGCGGGAACGCGCGGTACGTGGGATCCCAGATCATGTAAATGAGACCTCTGAGGATGGCGCCCAGTCCGATGGTCACCATAATGACCGATATGATCGGCTCGCCGATCATCGGCCGCAGGATGAGCGGCTCAATGACGATCCCGAGCAGGATGGAGAAGATAATGGTAAGGATGAAGGCGATGGTGAAAGGGACGTGCATGACGGTGAGGGCCGTAAAACAGATGAACGCCCCCAGGGTCATGAACTCTCCCATCGCCAGATTGAGGACGCTGGTGGCCTTGTAAATGAGGACGAATCCAAGGGCGATCAAACCGTAGACGCCGCCCGTGGCCATCCCGGCAACAGCGACTTGAATCAGGATCGAGAAATCCACAGGTTCCCCCCTTTTTGTGAATTCAGGATCTGCCGTGTATTACTGCCGACTGCTTGACCGCTCGATCGGAGGGACCGCAAATTCAAAAAAGAACCACCTGCGACTTCTTTCGAACTCGCCATCCTCGACCCAGGGTGAATTCCTATGCTGACTCTCTATAATGGATTTGTTTAAAAATATATATGAAACCGATGACGGTTGATATCCATTAACAAAGAGGAAATGAGATGTCAATCGGTATTTTCCTCGGCTGGGGGACGGATCCCCCTGTTCGCTGAAGGAAGGGGATGTCATTCGGATTGACACCGCCCTGCCTGAATGTTACGGTTTTTCAGATTGACTCAACAGAAAAACCGCTGCAGAGGAGGATACCCTTAATGAAACGGATCCTGTTTGGTGTAACCGGGATATTTGCCCTTCTTCTGATGATCGCCACCTTTTCCGGATGCAGCGATTCGTCCGATGCTTTCTCCTATCCCGCCACCGTTGCCGAGGCCAAGGCCTCAGCCCGCGAGGCCATGGACGAGAGCAAGGCCAGCGCCCTTTCGCTGACCCTGGTGGATGGGGAGCATGTGATATGGGCGGAATCACTCGGGTACACGGACAGGGAAGCCGGAAAGGCCGCCGGCCCGGACACTATGTTCGGGATCGGCTCGGTCAGCAAGATGTTTGCAACCATCGCCGTGATGAAGCTGGTGGAGGAGGGGAAGCTCTCCCTCGACGAGCCGCTGGTGACCTATCTGCCCGGATTCAGCATGCTCTCCCCGGAATACCGGGACATCACCGTGCGGATGCTGCTGAACCATGCGGCTGGCCTTCCGGGCGGGGATATGCGGGGCGCCGTGACAAGCGAGCCGTTCACCGGCTTTGCCGCGCAGGTGATGGAGGATATGCGATATCAGCGGCTCAAGCATGCGCCCGGATACCTGAGCGTTTACAGCAACGACGGCTTCACCATGGTGGAAAACCTGGTGAAGGCGGTCAGCGGCAGAAGCTATCCTGATTACGTGCAGCAGGAGATCCTGACGCCGCTGGAGATGAAAAACAGCCGGTATGCCACGGAGCCGCTGCCTGACGGCTTGTACGCCAGGCCCCATACCGGCGTGACTCCACAATCCTACGGATCGCTGAACATGTATGCCACCGGCGGGCTTTACGCCAGCGCCAGGGATATGGGAAAACTGGCAATGATGCTGATCAATAAGGGTCTGTATGGCTCTCGGCGCGTCCTGGCGTCCTCCTCTATAGCGGCCATGGGCCAGGACCAGACACTGGGATCCTTCAATCCGCTTCCGTCGGACATGGTCCGCTTCGGGCTCGGCTGGGACACCGTCGCATCGGCAGGCCTGAACGCCGTCGGTATCCGGGGATGGCAGAAAGGGGGCGCCATTGACGGGGCGTTCGGGACGATGTACCGCGCGATCCTGATCGTTGCGCCCGACGCAGGGCTCGGGGTGGCGGTGATGATGGCCTCCAACAAGATCAGCTCGGAGGCAGTGGAGAGGGTCGCCCAGCGGACACTCCTGCGGGCCCTGGTGGAAAAGGGGATCCTCGCGGCCGTGCCGCCCGCGCTGCCCCAGAACCCTCTGCCGGTGGTGACCCCCGGCGCCGAAGAAAGAGAGACGTTCAGCGGTTATTACGCCTCGTCCGGCGCATTGTCCCGCTTAAGCTTCGGGGCGGATGGTGCAATCCTGTTTGAAAACTACACCGGTGACGGCTGGACACCGGCGTATCAGGGATTCAAGAAGAGAAGCGACGGCTGGTATAGCGCGGAGGGCGACTCCGTCAAGGCGCTGCGCCTGCTGACGCAGGCGGGGCGCAGGTACATTGCACTTCGCAGCAGGGGTGGGGCAGGCCATTACACTGTCCCTCTGCTGACAGCCCAGCGCCTGGACGCGAAATCCCCGATTTCGGAGGCGTGGCAGGCCCGTGTGGCCGGCACCTGGCTGCCGGTGAATGAACCGATCTATGCCTCCTATCCGGATCTGGGAGTCGATCTGCGCTTCGGGCTGGACGAAGTGGACGGCCTGCAGGGATACCTCCTTGCAGGCAAGACCCTCCTGTGCGACATGGCTCCTCCCTCAACCAGCCGGCTGGACGGGATGTTCCTGCAGATCCCTCAAATGAATGGAAGGGACCTGGCGGATCTGGCTGTCGAAACGCGGGAAGGCCAGGAGTGGCTGAGGTTGGGAAGCGGCCTCTTCCGGCCGTTGTCCGGGATTCCGCTTGTTGCAGCCGGGCAGACGGCGGTGGCGATCGACGGGGAGGGGCATGCGGAGTGGCGCACGCTGCCGGCGAGCGGCACGGTCTCCATCACCAATGCCACAGGGTGGAAGCTCTTCGACAGCGACTTCAAGCAGATCGCGTATGGACGGGGGAGCGGCGGCGCCGCGCTTTCCGGCGCCGGGAACAAATACCTGATGCTGTTCGGGGCCAAAGGATCGACGATCACCTTGACGGTGGCTCGCTAAGCGCGTCTTTCGATCCGGCATCGTTAAATTGCTTGACACACGGAATCCCCCTTTTATATACTTACAAATCCAGTGCGGATTCTAGCCCACACGCATCCGTTTGTCATAACGGTTTTGATCGAGCGGTGAGACGGCATGGAGCGTTCCGTAACCCAGATATGGCCCATCGGCGGCGGGAAAGGAGGAACCGGCAAGAGCTTCTTCACCGGCAGCCTCGGATTTCTGCTGGCCAAGCAGGGATACAGGACACTTCTGATCGACGTGGATCTGGGCGCGGCGAATCTCCACACGATCGTCGGTGTCCCCAACCCTCCCAGGAGCCTCTCTGACTTCATCAACAAGCGGGTCGCCACGCTCGACGACACGGTCGTCTCCACCCCTCTTCCGAATCTCTTTTTCATCAGCGGGGCGATGAACAATCTCGATATGGCCAATCTCGGCCACGAGCAGAAGATGAAGGTCTTGAAGGGCGTTGCCAAACTTTCCTATGATTATATCCTTCTGGATCTGGGCGCCGGGACCGCCTTTAACACAATCGATTTTTTCATGATCTCCAAGACGGGCATCTTCGTCACCACTCCCGAGCCGACCTCCATCGAGAACATCTACCGACTGATCCGCTCCGTCTATTTCCGCAAGATCCATCATGTGCTCAAGACGTACGATTTCAAAGCCCTCGCCGATGAGGCGGAAAGGCGCAATCCGCGGGCCGTTGTCAGCAATCCGGATCTCCTCCTGCACGTCATGAGCGAGCTCGATCCGGAGAAGGGCGCGCTTCTTCAGCGGGAGCTGGGGAGCTTTCATTTCAAGCTGGCCCTCAATCAACTCAGGAAGCAGGACAGCCAGGACATCGGCGCCCTGATCTGCAAGATCATCGAAAAGCACCTCGCCCTGCGGATGCAGCATATCGGCAACATCAGCTTCGACGACCGCGTTCACAACGCGGTCTGCAAACGGATGCCGTTTCTGGATCTGTATCCCTATACCCAGACCGCCCTCGATCTTCGTGAATGCTGCCGCTGCCTGCTGCCGGAAAAAGAGGCGCATCTGCCCCTGCAGGGGGTCGCGGACTGATTTTGATTGAGGCGAGCCCTACGTGAAACCGTTCAAAGAGCAGAATTACTATGAGGTGCTGGAAATTTCCCCGGATGCGGTGCCGCTGGAGATCCGCCGTGCCTTTAAAAGATCCTTCACCCTCTATCAGGATGACTCTCTGGCCAGCTATTCGTTCTTTTCTGAAGAGGAAAGGCAGGACATCCTTTCCCGGATCGAACAGGCCTATCTGACGTTGATCAATCCCGAGGCCCGGACGGCTTATGACCAAAGCCTTATCGCGGCCGGTCTGCTGGACGAAGAGAAGACCTTTCGAGACAAGACAAAAGGACCGATTGCGATCTATGACTTCCAGAAAACCCGTATGGACGGCCCGGTGCCTTCCAAGCGGTCCGGCGAACTGAAGTCCCGAGCCGAGCACAGTGGGATGATTCGTGACCTCCTTACCCGGGATACCCTTTCGGGATCTGATCTGCAGAAGATCCGAACGGCCCTGGAGGTACCGCTGGAGGCGATTGCCGAAAAGACGAACATTCGGATCGATATCCTGCGGGCCATAGAGACGGAGAATATGGAGCTCTTTCCGCCCCGGGTCTATCTGAAGGGTTTTTTGCGCTCTTATATCCGCTGCCTTGCGCTGGATGAACGCGTTGTGGCGGATGCCTATCTCAAGAAACTCGGAATTCCTTGATCGATGCCATGACGGCATCGCCGGAAACGACAAACAATATGGGTGCGGAAAAATCTGGGGATATAGAACTCGAACAGGAACTGGATAGCCTCTATCGGAAGGTTGCCGGCCTCGATCAACCAGGGGATCCTGACGGGACGGTATCGAAGACGGACAAGACAAAGCAGGCGCTGAAGGCGCGAAAATCCAGGGCCCGTTCTACACGGAAAAAAAAGCCCCGCTCCCGCTTTTCCCGCCTTTACTGGGGCCTTGCCTTTGTCCTGCTTTTCCTCGGGACGATCGCTGTTTTCTACTGGCCGGGGATCTATTCCTATGGGACCTTTCACCTGAAGGGGACCTCCTATCTGCTGCGGACCAACCGGCTGACAGGTGCGGTACGATACTATGACGGCAAGGAATGGCTCCGGCCTCCCATCGACAACGGGATCATCGTGCTCACGGCGGAGGAATCGAAGGATCGCGGCATCGCTCCGCTGCCGGTCGAAGAAAATGTGAAGGTCATTGGGCAGCCGTCTGTCGCGGGTTCTCCACCGGCGGGACGGCAGGGAAATTTCGCTGTCCAGATCCGGGCCTTTCCCGAAGACCAAAGACAAAACGCACTCTTGTTTCTGGAGGATGTCCGGAAAAAGACGCCGGATGTTTCGATAGAGACCGTCTCGATCCCGGATCGCGGCGTCTGGTACAGGATTCTGCTCGGCAATTTTTCAACGGCTGAAGCCGCTGCCGAATATCAAAAAAGCAATAGCGTGGCGCGCGAACATCCCTATAGCTTTATCCAAAAAAGGCACGGGGGCAGCCCTGAACCCGTTACCGCCCCGAAATCCGCCGCAAAGCCCCCACGGTGAGCGCGATGGTTTTTCTCCGGTACCTTTTGCCCTTCCTCTGCGTGGCCCTCTGGAGTGTCCCGCTTTCCTTCGGTGCGTCCGAAAAAGGGAGACACCTTTTTGTCCTGCAAAGGACCCGCGGTGCCCTGATCGAATATGCAGTCACGGACTTTCGCGAACTGAGATCGATGCAGCTCCCCGCTGAGGCGTTCAACGAGGCCTTCAAGCCCCACGGGGAAATCAATGTCAACGGCGGCGGCCAGGTCCTGATGTCCGTCTATCCGCCGCATCAGGCCCTGCGGCCCCAGGGGCATTGGTTTGGGGAGGGACTAAAATCGCAGGCCATCCTGCCGGAGGTGTTCCTCCATCACGATGATTACGATCAGGACGGATACGGGCTGCCCCGCCCGCTTTTATCTGCGGATGGGGAAAGCCTGTTCTGGTTTGAGACGGCCATGAAGGTGCGCCGGCAGGTAGACCGCGACGGTTATAGGGTTCCGGAGGTAGAGGCAACCTTTCAGGTGTGGCAGTTCAATCTGAAAGAGGGGAAAAAAATGCCCATACTGAAAAACGTCCTGCCGCCCTGTATCTGCGGGACAGGTTTCTGTACGGAGACCTGTGCCGTCGGTCAGCTGTGGTCCCCTTCCGGCATTGTCGATGACTTCTTCTTCGTGACGTACTGGGTTCCGGGACAGATCGGCTCGGACTACCAATCCACGTATCTGTACCGGAAGGATCAGGGGCAATGGGCCGGCAAAAGGCTTGATCAACCCTGTGAGACGATCCTCGACGCCCGAAACAGGGGCATCCTCCTCGTGGAGGCCGTTCAGGACGGCGGGTGCTGCGGATGGGCAAACGAAGGCGTCGACATAACCTACCTTCGCCAGGACGGGCGCAGGACGGAGATCTTCAGCGAAGAGAAGCGGTACGGCAATTCCATCTATGATGTGAGCTTCTACAGCGCAAGCGCATGCCTTTCCCCGGATCTATCCATGGTCGCCCATACGATCAGATCCACGATGGACGCGGGCGCCAAGGCGGATGAATTACGCTTCAGCTCCTCGGTGGACTCCAGCCGGAAGATGCGGCCTGAGGAGGCAGCGAGACTCAAGCGGATGATCGACCGCCATCCGGTGGTGGAAATCCTTGCCCTGGGCGCCTCACCCCGGAGGCTCGTAGAGATGGAGAAGACAACCCTGATTGGCTGGCTGAATCTGACCGAGGTCCTGGTCTTTCGCGAAAAACGGCTTGCCGTTGTCAATGCATATGACGGCAGTCAGGTGAAAATCCTGCCAATCGCCGCGGAAAAGGCCGAGGATGTATTTTTAAGATAATCCTGCATGCCCTTGCCCGCGAAGCCGGAATCATATCTGGTCCCGGCGCACAAGGCCAATGGCAATATCTCCTAGACAGGCAGAGGACCTTTTCGTATCCTCGCTCCGCCAGAACTCGATCACCAATGACATGATCTTCGTTGTCACCCCCAAGTAATCCCTCCTGTCTGCGGCTATTTTCGGAGGGCAGCCCTTAAGAGGCTGCCCTCCCTGCGGAAGAAAACGGCCCTTTATCGCGGTTCTCGGGATGAGGACCTGTGTTTTGACCTACCATTTTTCTTCCAATTGTTCCTTATTGTCTTTAATCCATAGCCTCCATACAGTTTAGCCGAACAAAACAGGGAAAGGCATGATTGCCGATCAGGCCGGAGTAAAGCATGGAACAATCGCAGTAAGGGAGGTTTATGTCATGGAAAAGGCAAAGGAATTGGTGACGAAGGAAACAGCCCCGCGTTCCGTCCCTCTGTGGGATGTGGATTCGTGGTTCAATGAGTCGCTTTTAAGACCGTTCGCATCCGTGGGATTCCCCCGAGTGAAGTCTTTCCTTGCGGAAGACATCGTCCCTTCAATGGATGTGTTCGAAGAGGGCGATGATCTGGTCGTCAAGGCGGAGCTTCCCGGGATCAAGAAGGAGGACATCGACATACGTTTAACGGATGGGCTGATCATCATCTCCGGAGAGAAAAAGAAGGAGGATGAGGTCAAGCGGAAGGACTACTATAAATGGGAGCGCTCCTATGGTTCCTTCTGCCGTTCATTCGATCTTCCTGCGGAAATCCAGAGAGACAAGGTGAAATCGACCTTCAAAGACGGCGTCCTTGAGATCCGGATGCCCAAGAGCAAAGAGGCCATCCGCAAGGAAGTGAAGGTGAGGGTTGAATAGATGCGGCCGGACTGTGGGATCGGATGTGCCGGAAGCTCACGGCCGTTATTGATAGGACGCAGGGGGAGCTGCTTTCCCCCTGCGCCGTCTGTTATTCGCGGGACGCCCCTTTGTTGAAAACCCGCAGGGAGGAAATCGAACAATGAAATCGTCTTATTCCAGATGTTCGCGCTGTGGCGGCAACATGGTTCAGGAAAGGTTTTTCGGTATCGATGAGGAGTTTTCGGGATTGAAATGCGTTATCTGCGGGGAGGTCATAGATCCGGTGATTCTAAAGAACCGGCAGCTCATGAAGGCCGGTCATGTGCTGATACCTCCTGCCAAGACAAGACGGGTGTCACCGGAATATATCCACCTGTAAAGATCCATGAATCGTGGATAAGAGAAGGAAACCTCCGGTCACTTCGCGCGCCCTGCCTTTTCAGCTCTGCAGGACTTGAGTTTCTCCCTGAGCGGTTCGTATTCCAGCGCGTTCAGCACATCCTTCTTTTCCAGCCATCCCCGACGCGCGACGGATACGCCGTAGGTCATGAAGTCGTACTGGTTCTCGACATGGGTGTCGGTTCCGATCACGAACGAGACGCCGTACCCCTTGGCCAGCTTGACCTGAGTATCGTTCAGATCGAGCCGCAGGGGATAGGCGTTGATCTCCATGGCCACGCCGTATCGGGCCGCCTCCTTGAGCACGGCCTCCAGATCGACGTCATAAGCATCGCGCTCGCCGATAAGCCGGCCTGTGGGGTGGGCGATCACGCTCACGCAGGGATTCCTGATCGCAGCCAGGAGCCTTTTGGTGATCTGCTCCCGCGGCTGCCTGAAGCCTGAATGGATCGAGGCCACGACGATATCCAGCCCTGCCAGGGCCTCGTCGGACAGGTCGAGCCTGCCGTCCGACCTTATGTCGACCTCGCTCCCCTTGAGTATGGTGAATCCCGCATGCCTTTTGTTCGCCCCGTCGATGAGCATGCCCTGCTCCGCCAGCCGCGCCTCGTCCAGGCCGTGGGCAATGCCGAGCCCCTTGCTGTGGTCGGTGATCGCAATATACCGGTAGCCCCGTTTGCGCGCCGCCTCGGCGATGGCGTCAAGGTCGTGGCTTCCGTCAGACCACTTCGTGTGGACGTGGAGGTCGCCCCTGATGTCGGCAAGCGTCACCAGGTCGGGAAGGGCGCCCGCTTCGGCGGCCTCAATCTCGCCCGTGTCCTCCCGAAGCTCGGGCGGAATAAAAGGAAGCTTCAGGGCCCTGTAGATATCCGCCTCCTTTTTCCCCCCGATCCTTTTCCCTTCGGGTTCCGTGAAGACGCCGTACTCGTTGAACTTCAGGCCGCTGCGCACGGCCATCTCCCGGAGCTTGATGTTGTGCTGCTTGCTGCCGGTGAAGTGCTGGAGGGCGGAGCCGAAGGAATCCTCCTCCACGACGCGCAGATCCACCTGGATGCCGTCCTCGGTGAGGATCGAGGATTTGGTCGGCCCGTGCGCGAGGATGCGGCTGACGTGCGGGATGGCCACGAACGCCTCCATCACCTTTTCCGGATGCCGGGAGGTGCTGAGGATATCGATGTCGTTCACCGTCTCCTTCCATCGCCGGATGCTCCCGGCAACCACGATCTGGCCTACGGCCGCCCTCTCCCTGATTCTCATTACGATGTCCTCGGCCAGAGGCAGGACCCTGCCGAGCGGTCGGCGCTCGCTGCCGCGTTTGATCAGTTCTATCCCCTGCAGGATGTTCTCTTCGGTCTTCTTCTGGATGCCCGGCAGGCCGGCCAGTTCCCCGGCGCGCGTCGCGGCCTCCAGCTTTTCGATGCTGGTGATGTTCTTTTTTTCATAGAGGAGCTTGGCCGTCTTCGGTCCGAGGCCGGGCACGCGCAGCAGCTCGAGCACGCCTGCGGGGATTTCCTTCCGGAGCTGCTCGTGCTTGGCCACCCTCCCGGTGGCGATAAACTCGCGGATCTTTCCCGTGAGGTCCTTGCCGATCCCGGGGATCGCCGCCATCTCTTCCTCGGACAGGTCGGCGACATCCCTGGGAAGGCCGTCGATGTTCTGGGCTGCCCGGCGGTAGGCCCTGACCTTGAAGATGTTTTCCTCCTTGAGTTCAAGGAGTTCCGCAATCTCCATGAATATCTTTGCGATCTGCTGGTTTTTCACAGGGGCTGCCCTCCGGTCGATCGGATGAAGGGGGATGTCGTTTACCAGGGCAGGAGTATACAACGAAAAAGGGATCAACGCATGAACTATATAAGGAGGGTATCAGTATCCGTACACCACGCTCTGCTTGATCGGCCCGCCGGTTGTTCCGGAGACGAACTTCCTGAGCCGCTCCAGGGAAAAAGGTTTTTCAAAAATGGTCACTGGGTATCTTTTCTCCTCCTCCTGGAGGATCGCCTGGAAAGGGCCGATATCCCCGCTCATGTAGATGGTCTGTATCATCGGCTCATGCGTCCTGATGCGCGCCATCATCTCAAAGCCGTTTTCACGGGGCATCTGGATATCGGTGATAATAAGATCGGGTTCAAACAGGAGATAGGCCGAATATCCATCGATGCCGTCTTTGGCGGCCATCACTTCGCAGCCCTCATACTCCAGTGTCTCCTGAAGCGTATCGGCCAAAAGCACGTTGTCATCAACGACCAGCACCTTCATGATCTTTTTCTCCTTTCCGCGATTCCGGCATCTGGCCATGAAGAAAGAAGCTGCCGGAGATCCGGATTCCGTTTCGTTCGATCGTACTATGGGAGAGGTGGACGGGAAATACAATAAGGATATATTGTCAGGCAATTGGTAGGGGATAACTACCGGGAACTTCTGGGTGGCTCCTTTCTCCTTGACATATAAGGCTCTGTTTCGTACCATCACAAAACCCATGAGGGATTCTCGTCGATCCGATTGCCTCTGAATGCCGCGCAGGCCTTTGATGGAGGTCATTCCATGGAAATACGACCGAAAACACCTGTCAAGAAGATCCTGATCGTCACCCTGGTTATCATCCTGGGAGGATTGTCCGCGTACATTTATTGGAATCGGGCAAGGGACGCAGCGCGTCCGACCCAGGAGACGGCTGAAAAGGGGAAGGCAGGAATGAGCGCAGGCTCCGCCGTCCAAGTCCCGCCTGAGGTGAAAAGGCAGGACGCGGGTCAAGCGTCAGGGACGGACGCTTGCAGGGAAAACCGTGAAAAGCTCCAGGGGCTCTTCACCTACCTTGACCGGCAGGAGTATATTGCATCGCGTCAGTTGAAAGGGGGGAGCTCGGAATACTTCAAGGATCTTATGGCCCGTCTGCTCGCCACGCCGCCGTTCGTGATGCGCGAGACGGACAGCCTCATGCAGGTGATCCGGAACAGGGCGCACTTTTTCAGGACTCTGGGAAAGAAGGACACCCTGCTGCTGCGGGAGGTTCTCCTGAAAGAGGGCGAGCTTCTCGAGTCGTCGCTTGCGGTTTTCTATCAGGCCGTCACCCTGCAGGACACATGCAGGGCGGACGGCTCTGTGATGCGTGTCCCCCTTAAGGAGGTCTACCCCTATGCCGTGTTCTTCCTCAACACCCTGGGCGGCACCGCCTACTTGATGCGGCGCGACTCCCGGGCGAGGATGCTGATCCAGTACTACTGCATCCTCATCCTGGATCAGGCAAACCGCCACGGCCTCAACAGCCTGGGGCTCGACATCCGTCCGGCGATCGATCTGCTGACGCAGGATCTCAAGGGCGCGGCAAACCTTGTCCGTAAAGAGGAATACATCGAGACCTTGAAGAAGATCAGGACCCGATGAGATTTTCGGACACCCCCTTCCTTTTATTATATCTGACCGCTCTCTTTCAGTGCTGGGCGGTTGTATTTCATCGATCGTTTCCGTACGCTTCATCCGATGGAAAGTAGGAGAAATCATTGACAAATCCAAAGGAGGACAAGATGAAGAAAGTATCGGTTGAAGACACCTGCACCGGGTGCGGAACCTGCGTGGAGATCTGCCCCGACGTATTCGAACTCGAGGGGGATATTGCCATCGTCAAGGCCGGCGCCGATCTGTCCCTGGACGAGCAGATCACCGAGGCGGCGGACTCCTGCCCTGTAGAGGCGATCCACTTCGAAAAATAGGGGGCAGGGCCCTCTGTCTCATCACGGCTCCTGGAACCGGCGGGTGTCCACCCATTCCTGCTTGAGGACCGTCCACCAGTCGATGGCCAGGTGGTGCAGGACATACTCGTAGGGGAGCCAGCCGCAGCCGGCCTCGCCCCACTGATTTCCCCAGGAGTTCCGGATCAGGATCGCCCCCTTGGTTTCTACATCCGAGTAAGGGTGGCGGATGACGAGGTTGTCGTCGTAGCCCACCGCGGCGACGGCGTGCCCGCCTTCGCGCCGGTCGGTCTTGACCGGGAAGGGGATCCGGCCCGTCTTGGCTGCGCTGCCGATGGAGCCGAACACCGTGAATCCGAACATCGCCGGGACTCCCCGCGACAGATTCGTCTTGATCGCTCTGAGCAGCTCCGGCCGGGTCGTCCGGGCGGCGTCCAGGCGGAAATAGGTCAGGGTCTGGTAGTTCTGGGCAAAGGAGTAGCAGAAGGCCGAAGGCTCGACGTCCACGTTGGCCGGGTCATACGGGAAATACTCCTCCGGGGGGACTCCGAACAGGACCATCGCCTCCATCGTCGTGCGCAGGTAAGCCCCTGTATCGCCCGTCCAGTTGAGCAGGTTGCGCGTCGCCTTATACAGGAACAGGCGCGAAATGTCGATGTAGCTCCCGAAGGCCCGCCGCTCGTAGTATTCGATCAGGGCCGCGGCCGCGTGGGCCGTGCAGGCCCCGAGATCACCCTGGTCCTCGATCGGCGAGCACCATTGCCGCAGATCCACGGAGGTGGGCAGCGCCGCAGCCCTGCCGCGATCCTTCTTGCGCCCCTCGGCAGAGACGCCTCCGGTGATCTGCCCCATCATGGTCTTCACGGTCTGAGTCCGGTTCAGCCGCTGAAGATGCCGGGGCACGCTGTCCGTCTCCATGTCGTGGTCCCGGTGGTCAGGCAGATCCGGAAGCCAGCCGAGCTTGCGACGGAGCTTCTCCTCCGCAGGAGGGACCGTGACCAAAGCGGTTCGCTCCGGCCGGATACGAAGGGCCTCGGGCAGGATCGGCTGGAGGAATTTCCTGGTGTTGACCTTCATCAGGCTCTCCAGGTCCGCAGGGCCGAAAAGCTCCTGAAAGGCGGAGAAATATCCCTCGAGGCTGAGAATCTTGGTCAGCGACGAGACCACGAAATCCGTGCCGAACAGGAGCCGCTCGCGGACGATCCCGCCTTGGCTCCAGATCTTCCATGCTTCCTCCCGCTCCTTAGATTCCGTGTAACAGGCGAGGTCCGCATAGACATTCGGGTAGCCGCTCATCAGCTCCAGGATCTGCCGGGTCCAGGACGGATCGCCGCTGCCGAAGTGGGCGAAATCGAGCCGGAGCGAGGGGTGCTTCTCCAGGACTGTCCGCCAGTGATCGGGGGTCGCATAATCGGCATACTGCCAATCCGAGCCGGGCGGGAAGCCCCCGCCGCTCGTGTGGACGATGACGGGGATCTGGTGTGTTTCGCAGTAGCGGTACATCTCCTCCGGGACGTCCGCGGGCAGATACCCGAGCCGCGTATAGAGCTTGACGCCGAAGAACGGCCCGCGGGGCGTGACCAGGGGCCTGCCGTCGTTCAGCTCGGGGATCCCGCGGATCGCCATATCGACGATGCCGCGCCGGCGTGGATCCACGGCGAAGAAGGGGAACACCTCGCCCGCGTGCCTTTCCTGAAGTCCGATGAGGGACTCGATCTGGTTCTTGAAGCCACGCGATATCTCCCTCCCGGCGCTGAGGCCCCTCATGACGCCCCTTTCCCTCTTCTTGCTTTTCGCCTCCCGAAAGATCCGGTCGATCTCCGCCGCCGACATCGCTGCCGGCCGCTCGGCCTTGAGTGCGACATAAACCCCGGCAGGCCGCGCCTTTGCCTTGGGCAAAGTCATCTTCACAGCCAGGGCAGTGACCCGTCCCTGAAACCGCTCAAAGGCTTCCTCGCTTGCTTCCTGGTCTTTGGCGTCGCGCCGGCGCTTCCTTGCGCCCACCGCCCGCCCTGTCTTGACCCCTTGAGCGGGCCCGCCGGCGGGCGTTCCGAACATATAGAAGATATCCATCATGAGGGGCGCGACGACCAGTTCCTCTCCGGCAGGGAGGTTCAATCCCCTGCGGCAGGCCGCAAGGAGGCTTTGGTAGTTGGTCTCATAGCTGCTCAGGGCGGCGCCCAGGTCGAAGAACCATTTGACGATATCCTCCAGGCGGCTCCAAGAGAACAGGGATTCAGCGGCCTCGGCCTTCGTAACGGCCTCGGCATGGGGATAATTGCCGGTGACATAGGCCCACCCCATGGCCGCCGCCTCTTCGACCACATACCTTGCGCTGAACAGGTGGCAATGGCTGTCGATCGGTTTTGGATTCATGACGTCCTCCTTTCCGTGAATGACCGTCGCTCTTGCGGAAGTCCCGAAAGGAAGTCGATGCGGCTGTGAAGGGATTCAGTTGTAAGAAGAGGAAGCTAAAATGAGGAGAGGAGGAACTCCCTGCCGCCCAAGATAGTGGGTAAGGAGGAGAAAATCAAGAGGAAACATTGCCGGCTCTGCCGGCAGTCGATCGGCCGTTCCCCCTGGGACGCTTCTCTGTTCTTGCGATCCCGGCGCCGAGTATTTTGATTGACGCCGCTGCAAATATATGATCAAAAGAAAATCGTCTGGGCCGCCAGACTTCACGTCGACCTCCCCAACCGATTGGATCTCACCTTCACCTCAACTTGCCCTTCCTGAGATTCCTGGCCTCCCAATGGCTGCCCTTTTCTTTGATTCACGGGGTTTTCCGGTTGCCGATTTTGGTATTTTTGAAAGGAGGATACCATGACTGCAACTCAGCAGGATGTCCTGTTTATTGTCTTTGTCGCCTTCTTCATGATCATCGGGATCATCGCCATTTTGGCCATTGTCGGTGTCATCAAGACGGACAAACGGTTTCGCAATTGGGCCGTCGGGGGCTTTGCCGCTGCTATCGTCGGCGTCGTCATTATCTGGGCCAAGACCCAGCCGCCGCAGGCGCCGGTGGATCTTTTCATCAATCTTGAACCCCCCGCGGCAGTAAAGGCAGAGAGTTTCGAACTTGTCAGCGGCAATTACGAATACGACGAACAGTCAAGTTCCGGGGAATCCTCCAAGCGTTCAGGATCGGTCGAACTGACGGCAGGCCAGCATATCGGCTGGTGGACGGTGAAACTCCCGTGCAGCGGCATGACCAGACCCTTCCGGATGACGCTGAAGGACAAGGAGGGTAAGTCCTGGACCGTGCGGCCCTTCTATCCCAATTACCACAACCAGCAATTGATCGCCACGGCTACCCCCCAAGGCCAGCCCGCAGCCTCTTTGCCTTTGCTGAACCTGACAAGAGAGGCTTTCGCGACGGAGAAAAATATCGGGATTCGATTTAATAATTACGCCCGGGTTTCGGCCGTGTCCCAAGGCAGGACTTATTACAACTGGCGGGTCTTTGTGGATGAGCCGGCCCACGTCCTCGCCCGGATCGCGGAGGTTCAGTATCTGCTGCACCCTACTTTTCCCAATCCCTTCCAGGTGCGGACCAGTCCCAACGACAAATTCGCCCTGGACGGCTCGGGATGGGGGCAATTCATGATTCAGATAACGGTCCGCTTCAGGGACAACACGATGGAAAGGACGGGCTATAGCCTGGATTTAACGAAGCGCTGGCCGTGAAGGGATAGCGTTTTTCGGACGGACCAGCCGGTTCCAATCGGCCATTCTCAGGGCGCGGGCCTCCACAATTTGTTTAATTCGGCCGCATAAAACTCTAGATTTTTGTTTGGAGATGCAGCAGCAGCCGGAAGGGCAACACCCTGTGTACCGGACGATACCCCCGGCTCCTGCCGGAGGAGTTTCACTTGTCACCGTTTGATTGGCTGCATTAGGTGTGCAACGGCACCGGTAGGATCTACCACAATGCATACCCGGCCAACATCAGGAACCTCGTGAGGGGGTACTACAACACTACCACCAAGCAAGGGCGCCTGTTTCACACATTCATCGATGTTTTCAACTGCAATATAGGAATGCCAGAACGACTCCTTGCTTGGTGTCTCCGGTGTTGGGTTCATCATTCCGGCGACATCCTGACCGTCTTTCTGAAATAGCGTGTAGATACCGAACTTCCCTGCATCTACTTCCTTGCAAGTCCAGCCAAAAAGGAGACTGAAGAATGTTCCGCTTTTTTTCTGGTCTGGAGTAACTAGCTCGTGCCAGATGAAAGGATTCGGGTCTGTCATAGGGCCTCCTTCCTAGTAATTCGTTATGCGCTGGTTATGTGCAATCTTACATCATAAGGACCCTGGCTGAAGATCAGGATAGAGTAAACCAGGCTTTCATTTATTGCAAGGCATCTATCTGTAATTATAACACAAATATCCTGTGTCGATTTAGCTCCATCGTCATATTCGGATTGCATAAAACGTCCCAAAATCAATATGTGACGTGTTCCCTCACAAGTAGTTTCATCTTGATCCCTCAAAGCATAAAACCCCGCTTCTTTATGAGAAACAGGGTTTTGTCAGCAAGTTTCAATGTCCCTCCAGTACGCGAATACGGAACGGAACGTTCAACTGCCTTGGCTATGTTGGCATCCTTCTTATCACCATTCTGAATTGAAATCCAGTTCGTAAAAAATGTAACAACTTGTAAGGAAGGCGCTACAGGTGGCTGAAAACAGGCGGAGTGCGCTGTCAGGAAGAAGGGATCCTTACATGAAGCCCAGGGCCTTCGGCAACCAGAGGACAAGTGCTGGGAAGAGGATGATCAGGACCAGCCCCGCGAACATGGAAAGGAGCATCCAGGCGTCCCATCGCACGGTGGATTCGATCGAGCAGCCTGCGAGCCGGCAGCTCACCATGAGGTTTACCGCCATGGGCGGGGTGAACTGGCCCAGGGCGATGTTGTAGGTCATCAGGACGCCGAACCAGACCAGGTCCCAGGAGAAGCTCTCCGCGACCGGAATGAACAGGGGAAGGAAAATGAGGAAAATCGAGATCCCGTCGAGGAACATCCCCACCACCACCAGGAACAGCATCAGGGTGATCATGACGCCCATCTCGCCTCCGCCGAAGGAGACGAGGGCCTTGGCGATCGGGTCCACGATGCCCATCGTGCTGGAGGCCCAGGCAAAGACGCTGGCCAGCCCCACCACGATCAGGATGACGGCGGAGGTCTCTGCGGATTCTACGAGCAGCTCGGCCAGGTCCCGAAGTGTAAGGCTGCGGTAGATCACGAAGCCGACAAACAGGCCGTAGAACACGGCTATGACCGCGGCCTCGGTCGGTGTGAACCAGCCGGTCCGCATTCCGCCCAGGATGAGGACCGGCGCCATCAGCGCCCAGAAGGCCTCCTTGAAGGACCGCCAGAATTTGGGTTTCGGCTCCCTGTTCTGGGAGCTGCCGAAATCGTGGTAGAGGCTCAGCAGGAGCGCCGGGATGATGAGCGCTACGCAGGCGAGGACCCCCGGGATGATGCCGGCGACGAACAGGGCCGGAACCGTGGCCGAGGGCACCAGAACGCTGTAGATGATGAAGGCGACGGAGGGCGGGATCAGGATGTCGGTGGAGCCTGCCGCCGCGGTGACGCTTGCCGCAAAGCCCCTTGCATAGCCGGCCCGCACCATGGCCCCGAGCATGACCCCTCCCACGGCCGCCGTGCAGGCCGGTCCGGAGCCGGAGATCCCGCCGATGACCATGGCGACCAGGATCGTGATGACCGCCAGCGATCCGCGCCCCTGGCCGATGACGGACGCGGCAAAGCGGAGCAGCCGCGCGGCCACGCCGGAGCGGTCGAAGATGGCGCCCGCCAAGACGAACATGGGGACCGCCAGAAGGGGGTATTTCGCGATGCCGGTATAAACGCTCGTGGGCACCGCCATGATGCCCAGGCCCGTCAGGGCGATGACCAGCGCCCCGGACAGGCCGAGCGAGGCGGCGATCGGCACGCCGAACAAAAGCAGGAGGAAGAAACCGCCAAAAAGCAGAACGGCAGGGTGCATCAGTCCTGGTCCCTCCGGATGCGGATGAAAAGGCCGACGGCACGGCCCATGATCGCCAGCGACAGGACCGGCAGCCAGACGGTATAGATCCAGGTGGGGATCCCGAGCCCGGGCGAGGTGACCTCGTAGCGGTATTCGTCATAGGCCATCACCATGCCCAGGACAGCCAGCAGGGCGAAGGTGACGGCGGTGGCTGCGGTCGCTGCCAGGCGGATCCCCCGGCGGTTGCGCCTGGAGAGCCGGTCGACGAAATAGGCGATGTTCAGGTGGCCGTTTTTCGCCATCACGCTCGAAGCGCCCAGCAGCGTCATCAGAAGCATGAGGAAGATGGAGAATTCCTCCGTGAAGGCGAAGGAGAAATCGGTCGCGTAACGGACGACGACGTTCGCGAACGTCAAAAGAGCCAACAGGGCAATGGCTGCGCCGGCCAGGTATTCCTCAATCTTGAGGGGAACCCGGGTCTTGAGTCTGCAGGTTTCCGGGGCAGGGCTGCATGTATCGGCCATGGCTGTGCTCCAGCGTGATCGAACCGCCTTTGTCCGCTGCTGCGGCAGGCGGCCCGCATCAAGAGCGGTGCGCATCGGCCCGAACGGTTTTCACGGGCCGACGTGCGCCGCCTCGTTCCTTATGGGTCCAGCGGGTGGGGAATCTACTATTATCGTTTTGCGATCGCCTGTTCCGCCTTCTTGACGAGTTCCGGGCCGATCGTCTTGGCCCACTTCTCGTAGACCTTCTGCGTCGCCTGCTTGAAGGCCTTCTTGTCGGCGTCGGTCAGCCTCACGACGCTCACGCCCTTGGCCGCCACCTCTTTGATCGTCGAGTCATCAGGCGCGACCAGGCCCTTCCTTGCTGCGGCGATCTCTTCCTTGGCCGCCTGCTCGGCCGCTTCCCGGACCGCCTTCTGGTCCGCCGGGGTCCAGCTCTTCCAGACTCCCTCATTGACGACGAAGATCAGGGGATCTGCCACATAGCCCCAGACGGTGAGATGCTTTTGATTGGCGGCCGAGTCGAGCTTGGCCCCGGTGAAGATGCCGAAGGGATTTTCCTGTCCGTCGACCGCGCCGCTCGCCAGGGCAGGAACGGCATCGGCCCAGCTCATCTGGGTCGGGTTCGCGCCGAGGGCGGTGAAGGTCTCCAGGTACAGGGGCGAGCCCACGACTCGGATCTTGAGCCCCTTCAGGTCATTCGGGACGCGGATGGGCCGCTTGGAGTTGCTCAGTTCCCTGAATCCGTTCTCCCCCCAGGCCAGCGGCACCACATCCTTGGTGGACAGGATCTTGAAGATCTCCCGGCCGACCTCCCCCTGGGTCAGGGCGTCGATCGCCTTGTAGTCCGGCATGAGAAAGGGAAGGGAGAAGAGATTCAGCTCCTTGATCTGGGGCGACCAGTTGATCGTGGAGCCGACCGCGATGTCGATGGCCCCCTGTCGCAGGGCGGTGAATTCCTTGGTCTGATCGCCGCCGACGAGGCTCGCCCCGGGATACATCTTGATGTTGATGCGGCCGCCGGTCTTTTCCCTCACCAGATCGGCCCAGCGATCCGCGCCGGCGCCCCAGGGAAAGGCCTTCCCGACGACCGTGGAGAGCTTGTACTCCGCCTTGTACTCGGCGGCGCTGCCTTGACCAGCGAAAAGGACCGCCATGGAAAGAAGCGCGGCAAGAACGAATGCACACCCCAGATACCGGAATCCTGTCTTAGTCATACCCCCTCCTTACATTTGCGAAAGTGATATTGTTTCGGATCCAATGACGGCGTCAAGCGTCCTGTGTATTATGAAAGCTTTGGGGCCTTGTCAAGTGTTTCCTGATAAATCTTCAGTTGTGCTCGCGGGTCTTGCGGAAGGCGATGTCGGGCCACTCTTCCATGACGAAGCCCAGGCGCCACTCGCTGGCGGCAAGGTAGGTGAGGTGGCCGTCGGCGTCCAGGGCGAGGTTCGCCTGGCACTTCTTTTCGAATTCGGCGAGGCGCTTCTTGTCGTCGCAGGCGATCCAGCGGGCCGCGGCGTATTCGATCGGCTCGTAGGAGGCCTCCACGCCGTATTCGGTCTTGAGGTTGACTATTGGCATGAGATCGTCAAAAATTTCTTTGTTTATCGATTTTCTTACAGATAAATATTGATTTCGCTTCTCCGAAAATAATGATATACAAGTCCAACTTTGTTGGATGCCAGCATATCAAGAATAAACTGCTGGCTACGGCATAACACTTACTGAAACAATCATCAATAAAATTTGACAAGATGAACTAACTTTCAAAAAGGAGGCTCAATGAAAAAGACTGTCTTGAGTTGTCTTCTCATCGCGGTTGGTTTTGTCATGGGTTGCGGGGGGGGGGGTGATGCCTCTACTGCTGCAACTCCTGCTGCATCCGCTGTTGTTATCGGCGGAACACCAGTAAACAATGCCCCACCGGCAACGACCACCAAAACGGGCACACCGGTCATTTCCAATCTGACACTCAATCCAAATACCGCCAAAGCAGGCGATCGAATCACATTCAGCCTTGCATTTACCGACGCCAATGCGGACGTAAACACATTTGGTATTCAGTTCAACGGTGAAAACAAATATTACGCCTATGATGTAAGTGGCGTGGCTTCAGGCAATATGGCATTCAACTTGACGGTCCAAGACACAATCGGAAATGTTTCAGCGGGAGCTTATCAGGTTACGGTATTCCTCATCGATAAACTCGGGAATGTGAGTAATTATCTGACTGCTACGCTGACGGTTCAGGGGAGCAGCCCGCCTACACCGACAACTGATATAAGTGGCTACTGGGCGGCGCATTTCACATCCCCAGATTCCCCGACTGAGGAAGTATATCTGCAGTTTACACAAAATGGTGGAAGCGTTACATTGTCAGATCCCTGCACTGTTGGGAAAAGCTCACTTAATGGTACTGCTAACGGAGCCAACTTCTCAATTACCTCTGAGGGTTTCAATATGACAGGGACCGTAAATGGCAACAGTATTACTGGCAGTTTTTCTAACGAATGGGGAGCTGGTACTTGGACAGCAACAAAAATGAGTAGCGCTCCAACATCTGGTCAATGTATTCGATCTGGAGTAGAGGTTATCCTCGTAAGATTTCAACCAGGTACTAAATATTGCATTGAGGCTTTTATTACGGACCCAAATCATTCTGTCACCTCAGCATCTCTGGTCGGAATGGGCAATAGCCAAGGCTTTACATATGATTCTGTTAAAAAAAGGTGGGTAGATAGTGGTACTCGTTATTGTACGTCATCTCCCTCTTTTCCTATGAGTTATACAGTAACCGTTAATTTGAACGATGCAACATCGTTTATCGTATCAAAAAGCGTTATAAGCTGGGAATGGGCGGAATAGGATCATAGCGGGTTAACCCGCCAACCAGTGGGTGAGGGGTACCAGACTTTATGCCCCTCACCCATCGTAAGATCTTGAATAAAGCCATTGCAAATAGGGAGATTCAGCAGGCAAGGTAAAACCATTCTCTTCTAATGATTATGTTCGATCATTGCCATGGCGACTCTTTAATCTCTTCCTTTGCATATGGTCTGGGGATGTCAGTAGCCAGACGTAAGCAGGCTCTACGGTTACGTCGGCCGGAGCTTGCCGAGGCAAGCTGTCCCGGGTCAACGTCAATAGACGTTTACGGGCTCCTGGAAACTGTCTTCCTGCCTCTACAAGGGCACGCAGCTCGCGATCGGCCGTCCCCGGAGCGCCTACCTCAGTGCAGACCTGGATCAATTCCTCCTGACCGGAGGAGTGGCGCGCCAGAAAATCCACCTCGAAGCCTTGGGGGGTTCTTACATAGGCGACCTCCGCCTGCCGGCGTTCCAGCTCCAGCAATACGACCGTTTCAAGGCCATGTCCGAGATTAGAACGACGACTGACGTCGAAGGCAGAGATCAGCCCAGGGTCCGCCGGGTAGATCTTACGCGGATTGGAATTCCTCTGCCTTTCCGACTCGGTCGCAATCGTGACCGCGCTGATCAAAAACGCATCCAAAAGATGGGCGAACATCGCATGGACCGCATCCTTGGCGATCCCATGTCCTTGGCTTTTGAGGTCCTGGTAGAGACGGTGGACGCTGAACGAGCCGGCGGGATTGCGCAGACACTGGCGTATCAGCCAACGCAGTGCCGCCACCTGAGAAATCCCATAACGTTCGACAACGTCACGAAACAGAACCGTATCTACATACCCTTGCAGCAATTGGACGCGCAGCGCTTGCGGCAGCCCCTGGGCTTCGGGAAATCCGCCTTCAGTCAGGTATTCACGGAAACGCTTCTCCAAATGGGATCGTCGGGCACTGGTCAACTGTTTAATTGAGGTATCCGGTTCTTCCTCTCTATGGCGCAGGAACTCTCGAAAGCTGAAGGGGTGGATGATGGTTTCCATCCCCCTTCCCCTCAACGAGGTGTGCACTTCCCTGCTGAGCATGCGGGCCGAAGATCCGGAGACAACGACTTCCACTTTCTCGGAATCTATAATCCTCCGGACAAAGCGTTCCCAGCCGGTGACAAGCTGGATTTCGTCGAAGAACCAATGGACGGTTTTACGCCCCCGTAATTCTGGAAAGCGCCGGTAGTATTCCTCCAGCAAGAGATCAAGCTGCGCAAGGTCCAAATTCACCAGCCGGTCATCGTCGAAGCTGATAAAGACCGCCCGCTCAGGAGGCATCGTTGCCCGCAGGCCCGCCTGCAACTGGCGCAGAAAGCAGCTCTTGCCGGTCCGACGCATGCCGATGACGGCATGTACCTTTCCCCGCATTGGAGGCAACTGGGCATCCCTCCGGGTGAGATGAAGTGATGGCGCAGATACGATCCCATCATTGAGTTTTTCAAGCAATACGGATTCTATCGGCATGGACGGAAGGATCTCAGATATGTGTCCTTTTGTCAAGGACAGATTTTAGCTATTCGATACTTATTGCGGTGACAGGTTCTTTCATCCCCACAGTGAATTTCCCCGCAAGTGTTTTTCAAGCCATTCCGCTACCAGGTAGCGGTGGCAATCTTCACGGGAGCGCTCCCAGCAAAGGATACTCGACTCGGATAGGTCGTTGTAGTTTCTCTTTAGCCCTTAAGGCTATTTTGGGCGCACATCCCCCTCAGTTGTGTTCGCGGGTCTTGCGGAAGGCGATGTCGGGCCACTCCTCCATGACGAAGCCCAGGCGCCATTCGCTGGCGGCAAGGTAGGTGAGGTGGCCGTCGGCGTCCAGGGCCAGGTTTGCCTGGCACTTCTTCTCAAACTCGGCGAGGTGTTTCTTGTCGTCGCAGGCGATCCAGCGGGCCGTGGCGTATTCGATCGGCTCGTAGGAGGCGTCCACGCCGTATTCGGTCTTGAGGCGCGCCATGGTCACGTCGAACTGGAGGACTCCCACCGCGCCCAAGATATAATCATTCCCCATCAGCGGCCTGAAGACCTGGACCGCCCCCTCTTCCGAGAGCTGGGCGAGCCCCTTCTGGAGCTGCTTGATCTTGAGTGAATTTTTGGTCCGGATCCTGCGGAAGTGCTCCGGGGCGAAGTTAGGGATCCCGGTGAACTGCAAAGGTTCCCCCTCGGTGAAGGTATCGCCGATCTGGATCGTCCCGTGGTTGTGGATCCCGATGATGTCGCCGGGCCAGGCCTCCTCCACGTTCGTCCGGTCCTGGGCCATGAAGATCGTCGCGTTGGAAAGGACGATCTCCCTGCCGATCCGGTGGTGGAAGACCTTCATCCCCCGGGTGAACTTCCCCGAGCAGATCCGGAAAAAGGCGATCCGGTCCCGGTGGGCGAGATCCATGTTCGCCTGGATCTTGAATGTAAAGCCGGAAAAGGCCGTCTCCTGCGGCGAGACCATCCGGCTCATCGCGGGCCGCGGGCCGGGTGGCGGGGCCATCTCCACGAAGGCGTCCAGGAGCTCTCTCACGCCGAAGTTGTTGATCGCGCTCCCGAAAAAAACAGGCGTCTGGTTGCCCTTGAGGTACTCCGCATGGGAGAAGGGGCTTGCCGCCCCCTCGATCAGGGCGATCTCCTCGCGGAGCTGCTCCGCCTGGCTCCCCAGAAGCTCGTCGAGCTGCGGATCGTTGAGGTCGGTGATCGTGATCCCCTTTTCCTTGCGGCTGTCCTTGCCCGGCGTGAAGAGGTGAAGCGACCTGCGGTAAAGGTTGTAGACTCCCTTGAAGTCCTTGCCCATGCCGATCGGCCAGGAAAGAGGGGCGCACTCGATCTGGAGCTTGTCCTCGATGTTGGCCAGGATCTCCATCGGGTCCATCCCGTCGCGGTCCAGCTTGTTGATGAAGGTCATGATCGGGGTGTTGCGCATCCGGCAGACCTCCATGAGCTTTTCCGTCTGGGGCTCGACCCCCTTGCCGCTGTCGATGACCATGAGCGCGCTGTCCACGGCGGTGAGGACCCGGTAGGTGTCCTCGGAGAAGTCCTGGTGACCCGGCGTGTCCAGGAGGTTGATCTCGAATGCCCCATAGTGGAACTTCATCACCGACGTCGTGACGGAGATCCCGCGCTCCTTTTCGATCGCCATCCAGTCGCTCGTCGCGTGCCGCCCCGCCTTTCGGGCCTTGACGGCCCCGGCGAGCTGGATCGCCCCTCCAAAGAGGAGGAGCTTTTCGGTCAAGGTCGTCTTTCCCGCGTCCGGATGGCTAATGATGCCGAAGGTCCGGCGCTGCTCGATCTCCTGCTGCTGCTGCCGGTCCGCCCTGGGACCTTCCGTCTGGACCGTCGCCTCTGCAAGGTCGGCGGATTGTATTGCCGTGCTGCTTTCCATGTACTGTGTCCTTCACCCGCCGTTGGGTTCTGCCCTAAAAAACCGGCGGTCCTTCTCAGTGTGAAAAAAAACCCCGACAGCCTTCGGCCCCGGGGAGATGATTCTGCCTTAATCAAAAGTTTGTTTATCGCATACAGGGGGATTTGTCAAGAAAAATCAATCCCCTGTGGACGTAAAGGGAGATTGCAAAACATAAAAACACTTGACAGATCAAGGCGCGCCGCTATAGCCTGCCCTTAGACAAAAAGATAGATCATCATCTGGAATGAGGGGTAAACCATGAAGGAAGTCAAAGTGTTGTCCGCAACGGGGATGCTTGGTTCCGGTTTCATGGAATCGTCCTTTGAGCGGGGGATCTCGCTCAAGCCCGATGTGATCGGCTGCGACGGGGGGTCCACCGACGGCGGACCCGCCTATCTGGGCGCCGGCGAGCGCTACTTTTCCAAGGAGGCCACCAAGCGCGACGTCCGCCTGATGATGGCAGGCCGCGACAAGCTCGACGTGCCGCTCATCATCGGCTCCTGCGGCATGGCTGGGGGGGACTCGGGGGTGGACTGGATGCGGGACATCGTCCTGGAGATCGCCCGCGAGAAAGGCTACCGGTTCCGGCTGGCGCTCATCAGGAGCGAGCAGGACAAGGAATATCTCAAGCGGCGCTACCGTGAGGGGCGGATCCTCCCCCTCAAGCCGGCGCCGCCCATCAGCGAGGAGATCATCGACCAAAGCGCCCATATCGTGGGCGTCATGGGCCATGAGCCGATCGTGGCGGCGATCCGGGGGGGCGCGCAGATCGTCCTGTGCGGCCGCGCCACCGACACGTCGCTTTTTGCCGCCGTGCCGCTGATGAAGGGGGTGGATGCGGGCCCTGCCTGGCACGCGGCCAAGACCCTGGAATGCGGGACCGCCGCGACCGCCCAGCGCAAGCGGCCCGACAGCATCTTCGCCTGGGTGCGGGACGACCATTTCGATGTGGAGCCGATGGATCCGGAGTCCCGCTGCACGCCCCAGAGCGTGGCATCCCACACCCTCTACGAGAACGCCGATCCGTTCCTCATCACGGAGCCCGACGGGACCATCGATTCGACCGACTCGCGCTACGAGGCCCTCAGCGACCGCTCGGTCCGGGTGTACGGCTCCAGGTTCCGGAAGGCCGACCGGATCACGATCAAGCTGGAAGGGGCGGTGCTGGACGGCTATCAGACCGTGATCATCGCCGGCATCCGCGAGCCCTTTATCCTCCGCCAGCTCGATTCGTGGCTCGCCGCCATGCAGGCCAAGTTTGCCGACCGGGTCCGGGAGCTGTTCGACGGGAAGGTCGGCCCCAACGACTACAAGATCCGCGTCCGGGTGTACGGCCGCGACGGCGTCATGGGAAAGCTGGAGCCGCGAGCCGATGAGCTGGGCCACGAAGTGGGCCTGCTCTTCACGATCACCACGGCCCGGCAGGAGACCTCCAGGGCGATCGCCAAGACCCTCTCCCACTTCGCGCTCCACTTCCCCATCCCGGAATGGAGGGGGCTCATCAGCGGCCTTGCCTTCCCTCTGACCCCGCCGGAGCTGGACAAGGGGCCGGTCTACCGCTTCAACCTGCACCATATCGTCGTGCCGGAGGATCCCCTGGAGATGTTCCGCACCGAGACCATGGAGGTGTAACCGATGGCGAAACTGGGTGATTTGGCGAAACTCATCCGCTCGAAGAATGCGGGGCCTTTCGTCCTGACCTTCGACGTGATGTTCGAGGACGACGCCACCTATCGGAAGGTGATCGACTCCCAGGTGCTGTCAAAGGCGGGCTTCGCGGCGCTGTACCGCGTGCCGCAGGAGGATGTCCTGTTCGTCGAGCATGATGCGGCCAAGGCGATCAAGATTTCCATCCCCCGCCCTTATGTGCAGTGCGATCCGGATGACGGGGATGCCTATGGCGGACAGCAGCACGGCCCCCTGGTGGATCTCGAAGTTCCGGAGTGAGGTCCGAAAAAGACCGTGCGGGGGGATTCCTCCCTCCGACCGAATCGCGGAGAAAATACCCCCCTGTTGCCTCATTGAAAAATGTTACCGAAGGGGAAGAGATTTTAGGTAACGTTGACTCATAAAAGATGTTACCGAGGTTTGTTGTTAATGGAGAAGATTTTTTTCATTTTCTTATCCATG
>Ga0172375_10000216_pt1 | contig 90985 bp, 85 predicted proteins | sample LakKiv1m_FD_114537 | JGI IMG/M metagenome (GOLD analysis project Ga0172375, IMG submission 114537) | Freshwater microbial communities from Kabuno Bay, South-Kivu, Congo - kab_092012_11.1m | ecosystem: Environmental > Aquatic > Freshwater > Lake | place: Democratic Republic of the Congo... | reverse complement strand
ACTTCCTCCTGGCCCGACTATGGATGAGAGCTAAATAAAACCGCCTCTTCGAAGCGGTTTTATTTGTGATTTGTAATTAGTATATTCGCGCTATTTGCGACCCATATATTATTTACTCTCCTCGAGCTTGATTTTCACTTCCTTCTCACTCCCTTTGGACCAGACCTTAAGCTTAATCTCTTCACCAACTTGGTGCTGCTGGACAAGTCCGATTAAAGTATGGCTCTCATCGATTCTTTCACCGGCGACTTCGAGGATAATATCGTTTTCGGCAAGGCCCGCCTTGTCAGCCGGCGAGCCGGGGACAACTGCCAGATCAGTTAGGCCTTTTCCCCGCTGGATGAGTGCGCCATGATCAACCTGCAAATTATTCTCTTTGGCTATTGCTGGCGTGATCTCAAAATAACGGACTCCGAGATATGGCCTGATGATCCGGCCAGTTTTTTTGATGCTATCTATGGCTGATTTGGCTGAATTTATCGGAATGGCAAAGCCAATCCCCTGTGCGTTTGAAGCAACAGCAGTATTAATCCCGATCACCTGTCCGGCCAGATTGACCAGCGGTCCCCCGGAATTACCCGGATTAATAGCGGCATCCGTCTGTAAAAGATTGCTTAGAGTTTCGCTGCCCTGCCCGGTAGCGTCTGTCGCATCGATTTTCCTATCCTTGGCCGAAACAACGCCAGCCGTCACAGTATTTTGAAATTGGCCCAATGCATTTCCGACTGCGACCACATGCTGGCCGACTTCAAGCTGGTCGGAATCTCCCAAGTCAACAACAGGTAGATTTCTCGCGTCAATCTTCAATACTGCCAGATCATTGACGGGATCGAGTGATTGGACAGTCGCATTGTAGGTCTTGCCGTCCCTCATGATAACTGAGTATTCGGTATTTTGGTCGCTCACAACATGCTTGTTTGTCAAAATCAGGCCGTCGCTCGTAATGATGAAACCCGTACCGGCACCCTCGGTCTGATATACTTGGCCAAAGGCATTCTGGACGGTAGTTTTTAAAGTAATTGAGACCACAGAACCCGAAACTTTGTTAGCCGCGTCGATAATAGCATTAGATTCCTGCAAAACCATTTTTTGAGTCGAAACTAAGGGGATAGAGAAATTTTTGAGGTCGATCCCCGCCTTCTTGGCAACCGCTCCGTCATTGGCAGAGAGGAGCAGGATGCCGGCAACACCGCCAAAAGCACCCGCGATAAATATCAATACCACCGCAAGAAGGACAAAAATCAGCTGTGCCGTAGTATTTTTCCGTCCTGAAAAAACCGGATGAACCATTGTGGGATCATCATGTTCTATCTTTGTCATAGTATTCCTTGTTTCTCCATTCTATCCGAGATATTGTCGGCTGTTTGTTTTATTTTCCCTTTTGCCGCCTTAGTCCCTTTTTGAATCAGCTCTTTGCCCTTTTCAGAGTATTCCTTGGCTTTTTCGCCGATGATCTCCCGCGTCTCTTTGCCGCTTCTCGGAGCAAATAATATCCCTACAACAACACCGGCAGCCGCACCTATCAGCGCACCCAGAAGAAATTTTCCATCATCTCTGCTCATTATTCTCCTTTTTTATTTGTTTTGATTGCACCTTTAATTGCCTGCATAAATCCAAAGGAATAGACGAAATTCTTCACTCCATCAATAAACTCAGTAAGCATTTCTTTCGTTCTCTCAATCGACTGATCGATATCTTTCACTCTCGCCGCGATTGTACTGGTAATGGTTTTTATGTCCGTCATCACTTGAAATACGCGCCATAAGATTGCGATAAATAATATTCCAGCGATAACAGCTAAAACCAACAAAATTTGGATGAGTATTGCTTCGTTCATTCCTTATCTTTCCAATAGATAATATTTACTACCTATTATTATAAGAAATACCTTGCTAAAGAGCAATGTGATTAAAGTAAAATGGGCGTAGACTATTTATTTCTTGTTATCTTTTACTTCTTCGATCTTCGCCCTTTGAGCTGCTCTGCCCAAGAAATAAGTCACTAAGACTGCGATTGCCGTCACGATCAGCGCATAAAGTAATTTCGAAAAAGCCCCTGATCCGGTTGGCAATAACTCCTTAATTGCAGTCTGGATAGCATCGTTCCAAGCCAATGCCGCGACCAGTCCGAAACCGGCTGTGGCTAGCTGCAACATCGTCTTCAAAAATTCAGACCGTAGTTCCTGCACCTTTTTCATTTACTCTCCAACTTCTCTTTTAATATTTTACTAATTTCCTGAGGATTAGCTGAATTACCAGTTGCCTTCATCACTTGTCCCATGAAGAATCCAAAAAGTTGTTTCTCACCGGCTTTATAGCGTGCGACCTCGGCAGGGAATGTCTCAACCACTGTTGCTACTACTAATTCTCCCTTGTTATCAGGTGCTAACTTCTTCATAAATGATTCAAAGTCATACTCGCCATTATGCAGACCAAGCACAAGTCCCGAGAATTGGCCTTTTGAAACTTTATTCTCGGCGAGAGCCGCCAGCGCCTTTTTATACTCCTCAATTTTTGCGAGATCTGACTGGTCTGCTTTGAAAGAGAAATAATTATGAACAATCGCTTTTGCTGCCAATGCTTTCAACGAATCAGCAAGATCAAAGGATAATTTTTCAAAAAACTCTCTCTTTGCTCTATCGTTTTGCAAGATTTTTGCTTCCGCGTCTGCGATACCAAGCAATTTTAATTCTTCGACATTTTCTTCCAATGATTTAGATATATCTGATCGAATATTTTCCAAATCAAACTTTGTCATATCGAACGGCGGCAAGTCTGGCTCGGGGAAGTAGCGGTAATCGGCAGCTTCCTCTTTCCTCCGTTGCAGATAAACCTTATTGTTTACGCTATCATAGCCCCAAGTTTCCTTTGCCTTGCCTTCCGGCCACTCGGCATACTCATCCTTGAGTTTTTGTTCAACCAAAGCAAGCGCTTTCTCGACAAATCTAAACGAATTGATATTCTTGATCTCAACAATCGGTGACATCCGGAGAACTTTCGGTTCGACGTCCTCCGTAGCCTCGGCGAAGGAGGATCGTTCAATTTCTGAAACCGAGATATTGGAGTCACAGCGGAGATGCCCCTTCTCCATATCAGCAAGGGAAACTTCGACTTGATCGCGAACGATCTTTTGCAGTTTACGCAAGAAGTCGCCAGCCATCTTGGCAGTAGTGATATCCGGCTCAGTAACGATCTCCATCAGCGGCGTTCCAGCACGATTTAAATCAACTAAGCTCTTGCCGTCTTTGTGTATCAACTTGCCGGCATCTTCTTCCAGATGAATGCGGTTGAGACGAATTCTTCTTTTGTCATTTCGAGCCATTGATCCGTCAAGGCGAGAAATCTCATGGGATTTCTCACTATCGTTCGAAATGACATCGCTTACTTCAACAAAACCGCCGACGCAAAACGGCTCGTCATACTGAGAAATCTGGTATCCTTTTGGCAGATCGGGATAGAAATAGTGCTTGCGGTCAAACTTGGCAATTTTTGGAATCTCGCAATTGAGTGCCAAACCGGTCTTGACCGTCCATTCGATTGCCTGTTTATTGGCAACGGGCAACGCGCCGGGAAGCCCTAGACAGACAGGACAGACCACGCTGTTAGGTGCCTTGCCCTCGGCGCTGTTGTCGCAGCCACAAAACATCTTGCTCTTGGTCTTGAGCTGAACGTGTATTTCCAATCCAATTTTTGTATGTAATTCCATTTTGTCATCCTGAACTTTTCGCCAGCTGGCGGATCAGGATCCATTTTTTTAATGATTGAGATTCCGGATCTCAAGCAACAGTCCGGAATGACAGTATTATAGATTTTTAATGAAAGCTAATAACTTCTTTGCCGACTCTCTCAATTCTGTATTCTGTATTCCATCCATTTGCTCATGCGCAATCTGGTTCCTCACCTTGTGCCCTTGCCAAGCATCATTATAAACGTTTTTGGGCATTGAATCTTGCGCGGATCGCAATCTATCAGCGAAGGTCTCGCCGGCGTATCCCTTTTGCTTCATCGTATAGTCGGCCAGCTTGTCGGCTTCCATGACCGCATGGCGCAGCTCGATTTGATTTTCAGACCCGAGCATCTTTTCAATCTCCAGCCGCTTGGAGGTAATATAATTTTTTTCCTCTGTCGAGAGTCCGCTCTTGCCTCTGCCCCATTTGATGCCTCGAAATGGCAGGGAAATCAAAAACCAAATTGCCTTGAGCAAACCCAAAACTATTGTTTCCAGTACCGTAGGCTGATTTTTATAATAATGCTTAGTCATATTCCTCTTTTGTCATCCTCGGGCAGGCAACGCCATGACCCGGGGATCCATTTACTATTTTTAGATCCTGAATCAAGTTCAGGATGACTCTACGGCTTATTTCAGTTCTATAGAAGTGATATAGACCGGCTCTTTAGGCTTATCGTTCTCATCAACCTCAACTTCAGAGATTGCTTTTGCCACATCTAGACCCTTTGTGACTTTGCCAAATACGGTATGCTGGCCATCCAGATGGGGCTGATCCTTCTCGGTCACGATAAAGAATTGGCTGCCGTTGGTATCGGGTCCCGAGTTGGCCATCGCCAGTGATCCTACCGTCATTTTGTGTGAATTCAAATTGTAATTATATTTATAGCCCTGATCCTCGAGCTGTTTGATCTGTGTGCTGGAAAGGCCAAGAGACTGGGGATTGATTTCATCCTCAAAAGTGCCGCCTGAGGCACTCTCGCCGCCGGTGCCATCACCGGTCGGATCGCCGCCCTGGATCATAAAGCCCTTGATTACCCGGTGAAATGTCAGGTTGTCATAATACCCTTTGTCAGACAATTGCTGAAAATTCGCAGTTGTTTTGGGGGCATCCTTGGTATAGAGTTCGGCCTCTATGTCGCCTTTTGTTGTGTGAATAACCACCTGATCTCCTATGATTAGTGATTTTTGGTTGATAAAGGGAAACGCGATCACCAGAGCAACACAGACTGTGTAAATCCAGAAGTCAATTCTCTTCCAAAAATTGGCCCAAGGGATTTGGCTTTCCTCTGCCTTACGTCGATATTCCCTGCGCTCTTTTTCCAACTGCGCTTTTTTGTCCCTCCTGGATTGTGCTCTTTTTCCCATTCTTTCCTCTTGTCATTTCGACCCAATAGAGTTGTCGGAGAAATCTCATGAGATCTCTCGACTGGCTTACGCCGCTCGAGATGACATTATAAATTAGGTTTTTTCAAGTGATGATCAGTTGCTTGTTGAAAAGCATAGCCGGCATTGAGGATTGCTTGCTCGCCCCACATCGGCCCGACTAACTGCATACCGATCGGCAGATTGTCAGTCGTAAATCCAGCAGGGATGCTCAGGGCCGGAACACCGGCGACGTTTATCGGTGCCGTATTAACGTCTGCTAAATACATCGAAAGAGGGTCATCAACCTTTTCACCGATCTTAAAGGGCGGGAAAGGGGAGACCGGAGTTAATAAAATATCCACCTCTTCAAAAACCTTCTTATATTCCTCTCGTATTTTTGTTCTCACTTTGGCAGCGTTTTTGTAGTAAGCATCGAAATAGCCGGAGGAAAGAGTATGTGTACCCATCATGATCGAGCGTTTTGGCTCCGGCCCGAAACCTGATTCTCTGGAATTAAAATAGACCTCTGCCAATGTAACACTGTCATTCCGGACTGTCGCTTGAGATCCGGAATCTAGAGATCCTGAATCAAGTTCAGGATGACATTTCGAGAGAGCTGAATAACCATAGCGGATACCATCATAACGTGAAAGGTTTGAAGAAGCCTCCGATTTTACTAATATATAGTAAGCAGCTATCGCCTTGTCAGTCAGCGGAAGAGAAACTTCTACAATCTCTGCTCCCAATCCCCTAAATGTTTCTTTGGCGGATTCTAGAACTTTGGAAACTTCCGGATTTAATCCCTCACCAAAAAATTCTTTCGGTATCCCGATTTTCTTGCCCTTTATACCATCAGTAAGGGATTCGGAGTATTTGGGAATAGAGCTTGTCACGCTGGTGCTGTCTTTGGGATCATTACCGGCAATAATTGGCAGGACCAAGGCAATATCCTCTACAGATTTTGCAAAAGGACCAATCGTATCAAAACTTGAAGCATAGCTGATAACCCCGTAGCGCGAGACCAAGCCATATGAAACTTTGAGGCCTGATACACTGCAAAAGCTGGCTGGCTGGCGGATCGAGCCGCCTGTGTCGGTACCGATTGCAAGCATACACTCATCAGCTGCCACTGCCGCCGCTGAGCCGCCGGAAGAACCGCCCGGTACCCGAGTCAAATCCCAGGGATTTTTTGTTTCCTTCATAGCGGAATTTTCGGTCGAAGAACCCATGGCATATTCGTCCAGATTGGTCTTGCCAATCAAAATAGCACCGGCATCAGTCAATCTCCGGTAAACCGTGGCATTGTATGGGGGGATATAATCTTCCAGCATCTTTGAAGCAGCAGTCGTTTTGATGTTTTTAGTCAAAATCAAATCTTTAACTGCAACCGGGATGCCGTCAAGATCACTTAAGAGTTTGCCACTTTTTCTGCGCTCATCAGAAGCCTTGGCAGCTTCCAATGCCTCGCTTTTGCAAAGCGTAATATATGCGCCAACCTTTGGCTCAACCTGCGCGATTCTTTCAAAAAAACTTTCGACTAATTCAACAGAAGTAATCTCGCCTTTAGCCAGCTTATCTGAAGCTTCCTTAATTGTGAGAGAGTAAAGTTCCATATGCTCTGTCATCCTGAACGAAGTGAAGGATCTCAGGAGATTCTTCGGCTTCGCCTCAGAATGACACTTATTTCATCTAATTATAATAATTCCGATTGCTATTCAAATACTCCTGGTACGACAAAAAAGCCGTCTTTAAATTCGGGTGCATTTTTAGCGATATCTTCGTGAGTAACCCCCGACTCGACGATTTTGTCTTCTCTTTCAATATTAGAAAGTCCCGTCACATTGGCAGTACCTTCAACATTCTCCGTATCTACCTTTTTTAACTGCTCGACGTATTCCAAAACAGAGGAAAGCTGTTCACTATAGCGTTCCTTTTCTTCTTTTGATAATTCGAGCCGAGAAAGCTTAGCAATATACTCAACTTCCTCAAGACTTAACTTTGCCATCAAAAATCTCTTTTAAACCCCACCTACGCCTCCCCTTAGCACGGGGAGGAGAATCTGAATAAATACTAGCATGATAAGAGAGCGAGTTCAACAGAGGTATTTAGCGTAATAGTGTTAAGTGATATGATTCCTATAGAAATAACTTAAAAAGGAGTTTAATGAATTTTTTTCGGGGAGAAAATCTGAAAGCGCCAGGACAGGTAGAAGCTGAGGAAGCGGCTGAAAAGATTGCTCAACGTTTTTCGGAGCAAGGATTACAAGTTGTTGAAGAACTATTGGATGAAGTGCAGTCAATGACACCGTCATCACGATACAATCGCCAGAAAACAAAGGAAGAGATCGCCGATACTGCAATATATTCGGGCGCATCATTTTCCCCTGCTGCGACCCAAGCAATTGGGAAGGAAGGAGAGGCGGGGTTTAAAAGAGTGCAACTCGAATCCGATCTAAGAGCGATACAGAGTCAATTGCTCTCCACAACTGAAGCTTTGAAGAGAACTTATATGGATTTGAAAGCAACGGAAACGGAATAGTCTAAGATAAATCTTTCGGAACATTTACTATTTCCGGCCGTTTGGTACCTCGGCCATGAAACAGGGTATAGAGCATCATCCGAAATCCCTTGGGGATAAAGAAAAAGAGGTATTTGATGAGAGCCAAAATCGTCCATTTGTCATACATCGCTTGGGTTTGATGATGCTTGAGGGCATATTTTAAATCTTCAATCGATTTGCCTTCAAATAGAGTATATCCCTTGCCAATGGCTTCGATGATGTGAGCGTCAGAAGAGCCTGTCTCAGCCTTAAAAAGCAAGGTCCGGTTGATAAAGGCGGCCTGAATATTCTCGTCTTCTCTTGTTGGTGTAGCGTTAACAATCTCAACCGCATCAATATATTTTTTCTCCCGAACAAGCGGGACCAGCCCGATCCCATCCATCATCGGCTCGTGCGGATTGCGTACAGTTGTCGTCTGGAAGGGGTGGGCAGCGATAGTAATACCCCCCTGCTCCTTGATCCGCCTTAGCGTCGTCCGTGAGCTCAAGCCAGCGGGTACTTTTTCTTTGAGAAATAATCCAACGATGTGACCGTCAGTACTGCTAACCTCTTCACCGATAATCAGCTGAAAACGATACTTTTTCTCGGCCATCAATCTCTTCGCCTCTAGCGCCCCGTCAATAGTATTGTGATCAGTGATCGCAATTACATCAAGATCGGTGCTTGCCTCCGCATAGTCCAGTATCTGCTGAATAGTCGGTCGGCCGTCGGAGTAGTTGCTGTGAATATGCAAATCGGCTTTGCTTAAATGCACCAAATCTTCGATTTTATGAATACCTTTTTTCATGATTTTAGTATAACAAAAGTAGTGTCACAAACAGAGAGGGGATTTATTTGATTAATTTGAGAAAATCTTGTTCACTAAGTATCTTGATGCCAAGTTTGTTCGCTTTTTCCAATTTAGAGCCCGGCTCCTCGCCAACCACGAGGTAGTCGGTGTTTTTGGTTACACTCGAGCCGATTTGTCCGCCAAGCTCGATAATCCTCTTGTGGGCGTCCTCACGTGACATCGATTCTAAAGTGCCGGTTACAACAAACGTCTGGTTTTGTAATTTATTGGTCAGAACAGGGGAGTGGTACGGTTTGACTTTGACGCCGCGATCCAGCAAACGTTCAATATATGCCCTGTTTTTATTATCTTTTATCCAGCCGTAGACCGAATCGGCAACTTTTTCACCGATACCGTAAATTGAATTGAACTCTTCCCTATCCGCTTCCATGATTTTCGAGAGCGCGCCAAATTTTTTGGCAATGTCATTGGCGGTTTCAGACCCCACCATCGGGATACCGAGCGCATAGATAAACCGCTCCAGAGAGACTTCCCTGTGCCCGTCGATTGATTCGATCAGATTGCCGGCTGACTTCTCGGCAAAACGCTCTAGCGGCTCCAAATCCCCTGTTTTCAAGGTGAAGAGGTCTGACGGATCTTTGACCAGTCCCTCGTTCATCAATTGCTCGACTATCTTCTCTCCCAAACCATCAATATCAAAGGCCGCTTTGGAGACAAAATGCTCAAGCGCCCGCTTCTCAATCGCGAAGCACTTAGTATTTTTACAGCGATAAGCAACCTCGCCCTCTTTTCGGTAAACTTCTCCGCCGCACATCGGACATTTTTCCGGCATTTTAAATATTTTCTCGCTACCGCTCCGCAGCTCTTTGATTGATTTAACTACTTCGGGGATGATATCGCCAGCTTTGCGGATGACCACGGTGTCGCCGATACGGATATCCTTTTTTCCAATCTCATCAGCATTATGAAGCGTAGCCCGGGAAACGGTAGACCCGGCGACAACGACAGGCCGCAAATGGGCTGTCGGAGTAAGCACCCCTGTCCGTCCGACTCTGACCTCAATGTCTTCAATGACAGTTGTGACTTCTTCTGCCGGCCATTTGAGTGCAATAGCTCCTCTCGGTGATTTGCCGACAACGCCCAGACGTTCAAACAATCTCTCGTCATTAGTATTGATGACCATGCCGTCAACCTGATAAGGCAGCTTTGGCCGCAACTTCTCCCATTCGTACCAGGTCTTCACGATACAATCGAGATTTGAGCAATACTTATTGTGTTGATTTGTTGGCAAACCGAGCTCTTTTACAATGGTGTGCTCTTCTTCATGTGTTTTGGTCGGAAATCCGATCAGGCCATAACCCATAAAATCAAGGTTACGGCTAGCTGCAATCTTGGGATCAAGTTGTCGCAGCGAACCGGCGGCTGCATTGCGGGGATTGGCAAACAACGGCTCGCCCCTCTTCGCTCTCTCATCATTGAGTGCTTTGAAAGATTTGATCGGCATATAGACTTCGCCTCTGATCTCAACCCGATGATTTTTGGCATAATCATAATGCTCTGAATCCTCACGTAAAGACAATGGGATACTTCTGATCGTCTTTAAGTTCTCAGTGATGACTTCCCCGGTATAACCATCGCCCCTCGTAGCTCCATATACTAATTCAGCCCGCTCATAAACCAGCGACACAGCCAAACCATCCATCTTTATCTCACCATAAAATCCTGACTGATCGATCAGTTTGTTCCCCACCAAGCGGGCGATCCGGTCATACCAAGCCTTTAATTCCTCCTCATTAAAGGCGTCGTTGAGCGACAGCATCGGATATTGATGTTTGATCGATTTAAATTTATCCAACGGCTTGCCGCCCACTTTTTGGGACGGCGAAGTCTGGCTTTGCAGCTCAGGGAATTGCTGTTCCAAAGAGACAAGCTCCCGCATCAGGGAATCATAATCAGAGTCCTTGACCGTCGGATCATCCAGGACATGATAACGGTAGCGCAGATCATCGATATATTTGCGCAATTTCTCAATTCGAATTTTGGCTTCTTGTTTATTCATAGTGTGCTGTCATCCTGAACGCAGTGAAGGATCCCAGAGCGCAAGAGATTCTTCGCTAACGCTCAGAATGACAAAAGTAGTTATATTCTATCCGTTTCTAATCTTGATTTTACCTTCAATATGGGCGCAATTCAATAGAAAATTGAGCTACGGCTTGCTTATTTGAGGTTTACTGCTATTTTGAGAGTAAGCGAAACTTCGCTTTAGGAGCGTGGTATGGAACAAATTCCCGGAGAAGTGGAAGTATTCGGTGAGTTTAATTACAAGCCGGATGAAAAGGATGCGGCCAAGGGTTGCCTCCCCTTCCACGGTTACTTCATCTGCATCGAGGGAATGCATTTCCAGGTGATTTGTAAGGAGAGTCATCTCCCGCGTGTCACCCGGCATCTCAAATGCTGTGGCCACAGCATTACGGTCGGAGACCTGCGGCTCGATTACGCCCCCGTCACGGAAACCGCCTGGGAAGCACTCCCGCCCTCAGTCCAGGGAGGGCTGCTCCATCTCATGGCCGCTTGATGGCCAAGGACTTTCGAAAACCCCCTCTTGCTGTCTCTCACGAACTAGCAGGCGGGGGTTTACTTTTTTAAAGATATTATTGGGACTTTGGCCTTCCTTACAAAATCAATCGCTATCCATTGACTAAATGTACGATAGATTGTATAAGTAAGTCGGATTTTATTGGGAGGTGAGCTGATGGCGTTCTTCCTGAAATCGGATGATGACGATGTTCATGTGATTCAATGCGATGGCACGAGTCATACGGAGATCGTCCTCTATCCTGGTAACAACTTTACCGTCTACCATCCCGAAGCCTGTGACGGCAGCTGCCGTCCGGCTCAGTGTGGCCGACGGCGAGTAACTGCAGTGCTTGAGCGTGCTGTCGAAAAAGTCCTCAAGTCTGTTCCGAGCGCCAGGTTTGTGTAACAACTCACCTGGCGCTTTGTGTTTTCATCACATTATTCGTTTAATAAGATCTTAATATTGCTGACTTTTGTGCTAGAATAAGCTTATATTTAAAGAAAGAACTTATGGCAGACGCAAAAGTTTTACTCGAAGGATTTACGAATTCCGACAAGAGGGCCCTGGGTGAAGAGGAGGAGTCACGGCCGACAATGACATTGATCAAAGACGATGATTTTATTATCTTATCTGACCCCGGTGTTGTCTCTGATCAGCAAATTATCGCCGACGCTTTGGCAAAAGAAAATCTCAAGATCGAGGATATCACTCACATCTTTATCACCCATTCGCATCTCGATCATTATCGCAATGTCGGCATGTTTCCCAAAGCCAAAGTAGTTGAGTACTTTGGCATCTGGGACGGCGGCCATGTCATCGACCGGCCAAAGAAATTGACTGAGAATATTGAGATCGTCGAAACTCCGGGACATAACAGCAATAGCATCACGATGTTGGTAGATACGGATAAAGGAAAGATTGCCATCGTCGGCGACCTCTGGTGGTCCGAGCGTGGACCAAAGAATGATCCTTATGCTTCTCGGCCCGACAAACTGATAGAATCTCGGGCAATGATCAAAAAAATAGCCAATTTTGTCATCCCCGGTCACGGACCGATGTTTAGTATGCACAAATAGTATGTAGCAATTTTAATATAGTGCACCTTTATCATAAAAATGCGCTTACCCGAAGGGCGACTGAAAGGAGTTCGCATTTTTATGAGAAGGGGCGGCTTTTTTCGTGTAGGGTAAAAGTATATTAGAGGAAGAGGGGCGACCTCGAAATGAGCCCTTCGTCCTCTAAAAATAATAATTAGACATCCATCGAACGAAGAATCTTAATTCTTTCTTGTATTGGCGGGTGAGTCAAAAATATTCTGGCAAAAAATGAGGGTTCTTCCTCGCCTTTCTTCCCCTCTTTCTCTGAGAGCGGATTGTCGATATACATGTGAGCGGTGGCAGAGCTGGCATGCTCCAGCGGCCGATGATACTTAGAGATTTTTTCCAAGGCAGAAGCGAGGCCGTCAGGGTATCTGGTCAACAGGGCGCCGTCAGCGTCGGCCAGAAACTCCCTTTTGCGGGAAATCGCCAATTGAACTAAAGTGGCTATCAATGGCGCTAGAATCGCCGCCACGATAGATAGAATTAGAAGAATTAGTTGGATCTGACCGCCGCCCTCTTCCCTATTGTCCCGCCGGCCAAAGCCGAAAAACCGCATCCGGAGAAATATATCCGAAATGATAGCTACTACTCCCACTAAGATCGCTACTATTGTCATCAGTCGTATATCATAGTTGCCGACATGCGACATTTCATGGGCTATCACTCCCTCCAGCTCCGGCTTTTCCAGCACTTCGAGGAGTCCGGTTGTGACAGCAACTGAAGCATGCTCCGGGTCACGACCGGTCGCAAATGCATTGGGCGCCGGATCGTTGATGATATAGACTTTTGGCATCGGCAAACCGGATGTAATGGCCAGATTTTCCACTACCCGCCATAATACCGGATTGTCATTTTTCTTGATTTCCTGTGCGCCGGCCGTGGCTAATACTATGGAATCGCCTGCAAAATAGCCAACAAAAGATTGGATGGTGGCAAAGATCACCGCAAATATTAGGATCGAGTACGAATTGTAGATGTATGAAAAAAGCCAGCCCAAGCCGGCAACGATCAAAATAAAGAAGAAAATCAGAAAAATGCTCCTCCGCTTATTGCGGTCGACCTGGTTCCAGATATTCATGATGTCTCCTACGCTACAAGCCGGCCAATCAGTGGCAACCGGCGCTCACGTCCTGTGATAACATTCACGATTCCGATAATCAAGCATATTAGTATAAAGATCCCGAATATCCATGGGATAATTGGAAAATAAAATGAAAAAGCAAAGATAACCCAGATCACCAATAGTGCCAGTCCCTGATGGGCATGAAACTGGATAAATTCGCTATCTTTACGCAAGAGCCAAGGGAAAACGACCAGGAATCCAAAGTATGACATTATGGCAAGAATTGTCATCCAATTAATTTTCCGGAAACTCAGTTTTGACCAATCCAAATTGGGTTTCGAAACTTTGATTTGTGGTATTTTAAACTTATTCATTCGGGTAATCCTAGATTATTTCTGAAAATCTACTTTGACTGGTTCTTTTTGAGCAGCTTCTTCTATTTCAAACAGCTCTCTTTTCTTAAAGCCAAGCATGTTGGCAAAGATATTAGTCGGAAATGACTGAACAGCAATGTTCATATCGCGAACATTGGCATTGTAAAAGCGTCTCGATGCCTGGATCTTGTCCTCCGTATCTGTCAGCTCACGTTGTAGCTCAAGAAAGTTTTGATTTGCTTTTAGATCGGGATAAGCTTCAGCAACAGCGAAAATAGATTTGAGTGCACCTTCCAGCATATTCTCCGCCTTGCCTTTTTCAAGAGGCCCTTGAGCTCCCAAAGCCGCTGCTCGCGCCTTGGTAACATTTTCAAATGCCTCTTTCTCATGCTTAGCATAGCCCTTCACAGTTTCGACAAGATTTGGGATTAGATCATACCGGCGCTTTAGCTGTACATCAATATCGCTCCAGGCCTCATCAGTCCGGACATTGAGCTTCACAAGACTGTTGTACATGCCGACGATTGCAATCGCAAGCACTACTATTATCCCCAATATGATCCAAAAAGGTACCGACATAGTCTCCTTTACTTATTTTATTCCAGCTATTATCTGCTTGATATTACTATTGATTATTCACAAAGTAAAGACATAAACCATCAATCAGTTTGCCTGCAGTATCGGTGACATCTTCGAGACGAGCTGAAAGCGAAAAGGCACTTCCATCGGCTGATTTATATCCATAATACCAGCCGTCTGCTGCTTTAGGATCTTGTGGCAAGCTTGTCAAATACATTGGAACCAGTGCCGATGTTATAGCATTGCTGCTCGTATTGAGATTTGTGTAAGTTGGAGATACAGGGAATACACCAAATTTGGCTTTGTAATTTGTGAGGGCATCCTTGATCGATTTGAGATCTGCCTTCCGCCGGGCATCCCCAGTCAAAACTGATCCCGCGGTGCTATCTCCAGTATCTGTGCTCGAATCCAGTGTAGCGCCGTCTTGTGACGGCGTGCCGGCAAGTTCACTGATGATATCGCTGGATAAGGGTTGACTGAAAGTTGCATCCTTATCAAAGTTACCGAAATTAACATTTATCGTCAGAGCAGCGATCGAAAGCGATGGGGACGGCGTCACCTCAAGATTTATTTTATAAGTCAATTTATCCTTAATCCCAATCCAGATATTACCGGAAATACTCTGGATCAGCTCAGACTTAATCCCGAAAACAGAGAGAGTATCACCCAACTCAAGATTTTTAATTTCATACTTATAGCAATTGACCCCGCCGATTTTTTCGCTCCCGGCTCTCTGCCCGTCAACGGAAAATCCCTCGGCAGATTTAAGCCCAAAAAAATCCGGAATAATGTTTTGGGAGTCGGCTAGATTATACTCCAACCATTTTCCTCTCTCAGAATTTTCGTCAAATTTTATTTCGTCACTCAATACCCAAAGTTTATCCCCTTTTGATCGAAGCATCACTTTGCTGGATCCGACGCTTCTCTGGATATCCAGAGTTGCCTCGTTTCCCTTGCTGGAAACAGTGCTATCAAGAGTGATGGCGATATCTTTCGTTGTTGCAGAGCTCTGATCAGAATAGCCAGTCTGGCTTTCCTGGTCTACATCGGTTTGTTCGGTCCCATCAGCTGACGAATCAATAGAAGACTCGTCCGAACTATCGCTAGCGCTCGATGAAGTCGAAGATGACTCATCTGACGCAGTCGAGCCATCATCCGGAGCGCTATCAGAATCATCGACAGTAAATTCATCGTCAGTGCTAAAAAGTGAATCAACAGAATCGGAGTTGCTGGCAAGCACCGCTTTCTGTGGCTTGCCTATTAGATTAATATCCCCTCCGGCAACCGAAACAAGGGGTGTTGTTATCGGAGATTCAGAATTCTTATTGATCGTCATTGAGATGGTGCCCTTGACCCCGATGCTCTGCTTACTTTTCATCACGCTAAAAGATCGAGCTATCGCCTTATCCGGCTTTGATGAAAGACCGCCCCAGAGCTGTTCGGCCCCGACAGCGCCATAAACTTTTTCCAGCCCGATAGATAAAATGCCTAACTCTGTAAGCCAGACACCTAACCCCAAGAGTGCAATGATCGCAAAGATGGCCAGTAAGGGCTTGGGAAAGGAGATTGCTTTCTTCGGCGCCACCATTTCCTCAAAACCCGCTCTTGCATTCACACCGGGCACATTTTGCGGCGTTGGAATCGGCGTTGTGGGAGATACTGCTTGATTGGCACTTGTCTTCTTGAAAAGGCCTGCAAATCTGTTTGTTTTAGGTGCTGATACAGTCGGAGTCTGGCCGCCTTGCATTGGCTGGATCGGGATAGGCTGTACCGAAGTTTGCGCCTGTGCAACAGCTAGAGCGGCATTTTGGCTATTTTGATTGGGTTGATTTGAGGGAGAGACACCAAATGGCTGGTTTCCGGCAAGTGACGGATTTTGTCCGGCTGGCGCAGACAGTGCCGAAAATGACTTAGAGTTTTTGGGCAGGGTATTAGGCGCTGAGGCTATATCAGCGCCGATGCTTCTCGTATCATTATCGCTAAGATCAAAAATATCCTCGACCGCATTATTCGTCTGCGCCACGGGGGCTGCAAGCTCATTTTGAGCTCCATTGCCATTAAAGCCCGCGTCGGCGCCGGATTGCAGATTAGCAGAAGGATAAGTAAAGCCACCCGAAGCTTGAGCTGAGGCAGGATCTGAAGTTTGAGCATTTAGCGTAGGAGAAACGGTAGCTGCAGCAGGCGTCTTAACGGTGAGATCGTCGATATTGTTAGGCAACACAAAAGGCTTGGCGGAATCTGCCTGTTTATCCGCCGTTTGGGCTGGCTGGCTGCCAAGCGTCCCTACCACCTGTTCCTTCGTTTCAACAGGAGGAAGTTCTTCCTGCCAAGGACTGAGTGGATCAGCAGGAGTTGTCGCGATAGGAACGGCTGAAGAAGTATTCGACGCCACACTATTTTGCAGACTATTATCCACGAGCTCTATCCCTCCATTTTTCTTTTTCTATTATACCGAAAAATTACTTTTTCGTAAAATATTATTCGTTGACGAGATATTGAACCGCACGATCCAACTGCAAATCTCCCTTTGACTCGTCAGGCATCGCCACCTCAATATCAGGAGTTATTCCCTCCTTGTTGATCGCACGTCCATTTGGCGTCAGCCATTTAGCTACCGTGATTTTGACAGCAGAACCGTCGGATAGGTCGATTAGCTCTTGCACGCTACCCTTGCCGAAGGTCTTCTCTCCAATCAGTTTGCCGGCTTTACGGTCCTGAAGAGCACCGGCGAAGATCTCTGAAGCCGAGGCAGATCCTTGATTGACCAACACCGCCGTTTTGAATCCCTTGAGCCGGGCTTTTTTGACAACTTTGTATTCCTTCCCAACATCATTTTTATCTTTTTCAATTACAACCGTCCCGCCATCCAAAAAGTAACTAGCCAGAGTCACGGCCGATTCAAGATAACCTCCGGGGTTGTTGCGCAAATCCACGATAATCCCATCGGGCTTCTCTTTGACTGCTGCATTTACAAAATCTTCAAAAAGCTTATCCGTATCGTCACCAAACTGACGGATTTTAACATTGGCATACTTCTTGCCGTTCTTGCTGTCAAATTTCCACTCAACACTTTTGACAATAATCGTGTCTCTTGTGACACTGATCTCGATCGGCTGATCCTTTCCTTCGCGCGCAATAGAAAGCTTGACCTGGGTGCCCTTCTCTCCGCGTATCTTGTTAATCACCTCGTTGAACCCAAGATCGGCGGTCTTCATACCATCCACTTCCAAAATGACATCGCCGGCTTTCATCCCGGCCTTTTCCGCCGGAGATTCAGAGAGCGGCGCCACTACAGTCGGAAGATTGTCTTTTGATACCAACTCCACGCCTATGCCGTCAAATTGCCCTTGGATATCATCTCTAAACTGCTTGTTCTCGGTGGGGCTAAAAAATACGGTGTAAGGATCGTTGGTCGAGGAAAGCATTCCTGAAATCGAGCCGTAGATCATCTGCTTTGGGTCGGGTTTTAGGGCAGACTTTTGCATCATCTTGCTCCATGCTTCCCAATACAGCGAGAAATCTATGTCGCTTGGTTTGCCAGCTTCAGTATTGATGACATTTTTGGGTCCTATCCCGATTGACTTCCCCTTTTGGCCAAATGAATACCCTAAAACAAAAACCAGATAGAGGCAAGCCAGAATCAATAAGAAAGCAACAATTTTTGGAACGATTTTAAACTTAGCGGTTTTCTTCATAAGAACCGTTTTTAATATGATTTGTTATAATTTATCAGAGTGTCTAAGGCCTTACAATCTTTATTGATACAACATCGCTGAAACGATAACCTCTACCCTGGGCCGGATCGTGCATATAATACCTGTCCCCAGATCGGCTTTTTATCACAATAAAATGATCCGATCCGTCTTTGTTGGGATGATACCGACCGCGGAAGCTATCAAGACGGACACTTGCAATCACCGGATAACCGTTATCAAGTTCGCGATTTAAAGTGGCCCGATCCACCGGTTGCAGAGGACCGAGGCTAATCCCCAATCCTGGCGAATTGAAGCCCATCAGATACCCATCGTCGCTAAAAATTCCAACCGTTGTTGCTATCTGGGTGTTGGTCACGGGATGGTGCCAATATGATGCCATCATCGCCAGAGAAGTGATGTAGCAGCCATAGTTGTGTACATTGACATTGGCATACGGACTATCGCCCAATCGTGTATAGTTACCGAGCTGAGTCTGATACCAACTGCTATCAATCGAAGGTAAGATATCGGTGCCCTGTTGACGGACTCCACCGCTGTACGCCGCTGATAATTGTGCTGCTATCTCATCGATCTTTGCCTTAAGATCAGTTTCCTGCTTTTTGAGATTGGCTATGGTGCTGGTTGTGTTACTCAGAAGACTGTTTTTAAACGTTTTTTTCTGCGCCAGATTTTGCTGTTGAGATACTTGGTCGTCTTTCAATCCATTTAAAATTTGGAGCTGATTGGCCTGCTCATCCTTTTGCGCGGCTAAATCCGCCTTCGTTTTGTTGATTTCCTCAATCGAGGATTGAAGTTGCTGGCGAATTGATTCGTAGTACTGCTGCTGATCGATAATGTCGGATAAAGTGTTGGAGCTAATCATCGCCTCAAGCAAACCACTCTCGCCTTCCATATACCAGGAAGAAATGACCCGGCTCATCCTCTCCTGCTGGTGGTCAAGATTGCTCTGCTCGTTCTGTATTTTGACATCAAGTTCTGCGATCGTCTTATTTGTGCCGCCTATCTGGCTCTGAGTTTGGGAGATTGCCGATTCTGTCTGGTTTATCTGTTTGTCGACTGACTGAATCTGCTGCTGCAGATCACTCGCTTCCTTTTGCTTGCTGCTCGTCTGCTGTTGCGTCGTATTGAGCTTTTGCTTTAAGTTATTTAAATCGGTCTGAGTCACTGCCTCTGCGAAAAATACCGGCCCGTTTAAGACTAAGACGGAGATTGTGAGCATTAATATAAATTTGCAGATATTTTTTTTCATTTGATAACTAAATTATACCATGCTAATCAACTACTTGAGATGTCTCTTAACCGCAAATACGGAGCAGCTGGTGCCTAGTACCAAACCGACCGCCAGCTGTACACCGATGATAACGGGAAAATCTAAGCCCGAGAAAATCAGATCGGCTCCGCTTATACCTAAATAATTTTGCACGGCCGGAAAAGACAGACGGAAAGCTACAAATAAGATAACGGACGAAATAATTGATGCAATGAGGCCGTAGCTTAGGCCTTCCAATAAAAACGGACCCTGGACATACCAATCAGATGCCCCGACCAGTTTCATGATTTCTATTTCATCAGAGCGGGCAAAAATCGTCAGACGGATCGTATTGTAAATCATCAGGACGGCGATTAGGACAAAAATACCCGATAGTCCCCAGCCGACATATTTAATAAAGGACGTAATCTTTACGAGACGGTCAACCAGATCCTTGTTTTTACGGTAACTAATATCTCTAATAAGCGGCTTGTAATCAATGCTGCTCAAAAATTGGTTGATCTCCTCCAGATCCTCCGGCCTGTCGGTCTTGACTTCCAGACTCCGCGGCAACGGGTTGAAAGTATCCGAAACTGCGTCCTGGAGCTTATCGTCACCCTTGCTGATTGCCCGCCAGCGTTCTAATGCTTTTTCCTTAGAGATGTACTCTACGCTTTTGATGTCCGAACGCTGTAAGAGCGAATTTTGGATCGAGAATATCTGATCCTTTGATGTTGTCTCGTTGAAATAGACAGAGATATCAACCTTGCCCTTAAGCTCCGTGCTGGTACGATCGGTGACAAATAGTAGACTAGTAAAAAATGATATCGTAAAGAGTGTCATAACCATGATCAATATCGCTGCCAAAGAAAGCCAGCGGTTGCGCCAGAGCGAGATAATTGAAGTCTTAAATATCCGATAAAGAGTCACAAAAAACATAAATATCCTTATTGCAAAATATATTTACCCTTAGCTTGATCCGAAACCACCCGCCCTTCCTTCATTGTAATAACCCGACGCTGAAGAGCATCGACGACTTCCTTGTCATGGCTCGCCAGCAACACGATCGTACCCTGCTTGTTGATTTTGAAAAGAAGTTCGATAATTTCCCAAGTCGAAACAGGATCAAGATTACCCGTAGGCTCATCGGCGATCAAAAGCTTCGGATGGTGAACAAGCGCACGGGCAATTGAAACACGTTGCTTTTCTCCGCCTGAGAGTTCCTCCGTAAAAGCATTTGAGCGATTGGTCAATCCGACAAGCTCAATAATCTTGGGGACGCGTTCTGAAATTTCTTCGGGCTTTGCATCTGAAACCTCTAGCGCAAAGGCAATATTTTCATAGACAGTCTTCTTTGGCAATAATTTAAAATCCTGAAATATCACTCCGACCTTTCGCCGATAGAAAGGAAGCTCTTTCTTATGCAACTTGAGGATATCTCTGCCGGCAACAAGAATCTTGCCTTTTGTCGGCTTTTCCTCACATGTCAAAAGCTTGATAAGAGTAGACTTACCGGCTCCGGACGGACCGACAAGAGAGATAAACTCTCCGATCGCTATATCAAATGTAGCGTCTATAACAGCATTTATATTTCCAGAGTATATCTTGGAAACATTTTTAAACTGAATAATCGCCTCGTTTTCGTCTGTTTGAGCTTTGCGGGGTTCTGACTTTTCTTTTTGTTTTTCTATTTTTTCTTTTTCGGACATGTATTTATTACAAGCTATGAGTATTTAATCGGTGCATAAAAAAGACCTATATCCACTATATTTTATAACATCGCTATACTTAAATCCATACCTGTCATCTCGCCAGGCCTTGCAAGACCCATTGTCGATAAGACTGATGGCGCAATATCAGCAAGAATGCCGACAGGTGTTCCGACTGAAAATTGAAAGTAGTCTTCCTTGGTAATCACAGCATCGGTTGGATTATACGGTTTGGCTTGGAAATCGAGAAAAACGAACGGCACCGGATTGGTCGTATGCTCGGTATTCGGCTCTTTTGTCAGGTCGTCAATCATAACCTCGCAATTGCCATGGTCGGCCGTGATAAAACATTTATAGCCCTCTTTCGAAGCCGCCGGCAGTACCGTACTCAGGCCGGCATCTACTGCTTCACAGGCAGAGACAGCGGCTTTTAATACTCCGGTGTGGCCTACCATATCCCCGTTTGCATAATTAACAACGATAAAATCAAAGCCCTTATCGATAGACAGAAGCACTTTTTGAGTCACCTCCTTGGCGCTCATTTCAGGCAGTTTATCATAAGTACCAACCTTTTTTGAAGGCACGACAGCGTCGGTTTCACCAGCAAGCTCCTTCTCCACCCCGGCCTTAAAGAAGTATGTGACATGAGCGTATTTTTCTGTTTCGGCAGTATGGAATTGAGTCAGACCGCTCTTTGAAATGACCTGCGATAAAGTATTCTCCAGATTGATCGCTTCAAATAAGACTGGGTTAGTATCTTTCTTGTCATAACGGACCATGGTGACAACATCGAGAGAACCGGGGACTTTTGCGCCCTCTTTGCCGTTAAATAAATCGAGCAGCTGCCTCATCCTATCGCTCCTATGGTTAAACAAGAAGACGGCATCTCCTTCCTCAATCGGCTTTCCTCCGTCAATGACCGAAGGATTGATAAATTCATCACTCTTACCCTTTTCATAGTTTGCTTTGATCGCCTCCTCGATAGTCGGATAATTATCGCCGGTGGCATTTGTAAACAAATCAAAGGCTTTCTTCTGACGGTCCCAGTTTTTATCACGATCCATCGCATAATACCGTCCGATCAACGATACAATTTTACCGGCCTTATTTTGCCTCATCGCTTCATTGACTTCTTCTGCGAATTTTTCAGCTTGCTTTGGCTCAGTATCGCGACCGTCAGCGATAAAATGAACAAAAATATTTTTTACGCCGTTGTCCTTAGCTATCTTTAGAAGTGCTATTAGATGATTGGTGTGCGAGTGAACACCTCCGTCCGAGACAAGACCAATGAGATGCAAGCTTTTGCCGGATTTCTTAATTTTCGATAACAAGTCCTTCAAGCTTTTATTTTCTGCTAGGGTATTATTTTCGATCGCCTGATTGATACGCGGGAGATTTTCCCAAACTACTCTCCCCGATCCGATGTTTAGATGGCCGACTTCGGAGTTACCCGGCTCGCCGATGCCCAAACCAACTTCGAGACCGGACGCCGAGAGCGAGGTTTTGGGATAATTTTGGTAGACAAAATCAAGACAGGGAGTTTTCGCCAAGAGAGGAGCGTTACCATGCTCATTGGCAGACAAACCCCAGCCGTCCATAATAATTAACAGTACCTTGCTTCGCATCGATAAGCATCCTTTTTAGTTAGCACTACTAATTATACCATGCGCAGGCAACCAATTCATCCACAGCAGCTGTAATATGGCTGCGGATTGTTGGATTAGGACAAACTAAAGAAAAATCTATTCCGATGGAGAATCTACCTCATTTTTGGGCTTCCGGTAAGGAAGCAAAATAAGCACCAGTCCGGTGATTATGAGAAAAAGCGGCCAGAGATTGAAGGTGAGAAAGTTTAAAAACAAAAAGCCGATTCCGACAAGTGACAAAATGTTCGCCGGGATCAGTATTCCCTTTTCCTTCCTGCCGCTAGCAAGATAGAAGGCATAAAAAGAGATGCCGACAATCAACGGATAGATCGGCCAAAGTTTATCAGCGTCAGTCCAGCTCGATAGATTCTGGTAAAGGAGAAAAAAACCCAAAAGTACAGTAATGGCAGCAGGAATTATAATACCTGCCTTGTTTTCCCTATCTTTAGAGAGAAAATAGTAGACAAAGAAAGCAATCCCCGGCGCCATAACCAGAAGCGGCCACAGATTGCCAAAGTCAATCCCGAGACGTGGTAGCAAAAACACAATACCTAAAACAATCAGTATTACTCCCGGGATGAGTCTGCCATGATCTTCCGGATCAGTACTTTTTTCAACTTTCTCAGTTTTCTCGTCAGTTTTTTCTTCCATGTTCCTCCAAAAATCTCACTTATTTAATTCAACGATAATTATATCAGGTCTGGCAAAAAATCGGAGAGGCAAGGTCGCGCTGCCGACTCCTTTGGAGATATAAGCCGTGTAACCGTTTTGCCTGATTGTCTTTCCTAAGTATTTCATGCCGTAGTCTGTCGGCTTGATCGGAGCCCAAAGACCAAAAAAAGAAAGCTGGCCGCCGTGCGTATGGCCGGAGAAAGCAACATCAACCTTGCGATCATCCATTGTTTCAAGAAAATCCGGTTCATGTGTCGCTAATATGACAAAATCGGTAAGAGTAGTATCACCGGTGGTTTTAGTCGTATCCTGATTATCAAAAAATGTATAATCAGTAACCCCGCCGATTTTAATCTTCTGATCCCCGATCGCGATCCAACGTGAATCATTATCGAGCAAGGTTATCCCTGCCTTCTCAAATAATCCCTTATCGAACGAACGCCGGACTTTGCGTCGATAGTCGTGGTTTCCCATTACCGCGAATTTGCCATATTTCGCGTTGATCTTAGCAAGCTCTTCAAAGCAAAGACCCAAATACTTTGGGTTAGAATCAACGTAATCCCCGCCAAAAATCACTACATCGGCGTTCTGGCCGTTTATCTTTTCTACCAAACGACTAAGCTTCTTCTCTTTGAAAAACCAGCTAACGTGAAGATCGGAAACAAAAACAATTTTCTTCCCGACGAAATTATTTGGGATCTGTTCGCTTTTATAATCAAAACGTCTGGTTTCCAGCCAATTCGGCTCAACAAAAACACTATAAAGGAGAACTATGAACACCCCTCCGAAAATAATCCATCGCCAATTGATTTTTCTTTTCTTTATTTTCCGCAACATTTTTTGTATTTTTTGCCGCTACCGCATGGGCACGGCTCGTTTCTACCGACTTTAGCGGTATTTTTAACCTGCGAGGCAGAGCCGTTAGCAGTAGATTCCTTCATCCGGTCATAAACCGATTTACCTTTAGATAGACTCGTTCTGGCTCCATGATGACTTTGTTCGCCGGAGCTTGCCTGTGCAATCATTCTTTGGGTAACGGCTAGATCCTCTTTCTCATGCTCGAATCCGCCGAGATCACTCTCATCTGGCTTTATATATGCGACTTCTCTTGGCGCGACGGGTTGCGCCATCTCAATTTCGACCTTAAAAATTGTCCGGATGACGGAGCTTTCAATATTTTTTAATAATCCTTCGAATAATCTGAAGGCTGCTTGTTTGTACTCGACGAGCGGATCCCGCTGGCCATACCCTTGGAGCCCGATACCCGTGCGCAGTTCATCCATTGTTGTCAGGTGTTCTACCCATAGCATATCGATAGTCCGCAGATATACTGTCCGCTCAATATCCCGCATGATCCCCGGCTGAAACTTCCTTTCCCTCTCCTCATAAAAATTCTTGACCGCTTCTTTTGCCTCCTCCGGCCCAATATTTTCTCCGAAAATATCTCCGAAGAGTGCCATCAGTTCTGACATTAATTGTTTTTTATCATCAGGATAGAGGCCGAACAGAGTATCGATCTCATCGGCAGCAATATCCAAAATTTCTTTCTTGAGAAAAAGCTTATCCTCTGCTTCCGGCATCTCCAATATCCGGCGGCGTTTCTTGTAAATCACCTCACGGTGTTTGTTCATCACATCGTCATATTCGACCAGATGTTTGCGTATATCAAAGTTATAGCCCTCAACCCGTTTCTGCGATGATTCGATTGAACGTGAGATCATCTTGTTCTCGATCGGCATATCATCGGGAAGCCCCAGCGAATCCATCAGATTTTTCATCCTGTCGCCGCCAAAGATACGCATCAGATCATCCTGCATCGACACGTAAAACTGCGAGGATCCGGTATCGCCCTGACGACCTGACCGGCCGCGCAACTGATTATCAATCCGGCGTGCTTCATGACGTTCTGTTCCCAGAACATGCAATCCGCCAACTTCCCTGACTCCTTCGCCGAGCTTGATATCCGTGCCCCGTCCGGCCATATTGGTAGCGACAGTTACGGCCCCCTTCATCCCGGCCTTGACGATAATCTTCGCTTCCCGCTCATGCTGTTTGGCATTCAAAATTTCATGCTTAATACCGGCTCGTTTTAATCGTTTTGAGAGCTCCTCATTTTTAGAAACAGAAACCGTACCGATCAGAATCGGCTGGCCTTTCTCATGGCGCTCTCTGACATCCTCGATAATCGCTTCAATCTTGGCATCTTCAGTCTTATAAATCCGATCGGCCAAGTCAGCACGGACAATCGTCTTATTTGTCGGGATTTCCACAACATCCAATTTATATATTTTGTAAAACTCCTCTGCCTCAGTTGCCGCCGTACCAGTCATGCCAGACAGTTTGTTGTAGATCCGGAAAAGATTTTGAAAGGAAATTGTAGCCAATGTTTGTGATTCACGCTTGACCTCGACACCCTCTTTGGCTTCAATTGCCTGATGGAGACCTTCCGAATAGCGCCTGCCGACCATAAGACGGCCGGTGAATTCATCGACAATAATTATCTCGCCTTCCCGCACGACATAATCGCGATCCCTCTTAAAGAGAGCATGGGCCTTGAGCGCCTCCTCAAGATGATGAACCATTACCACTCCGCCCTGCTCATATATATTATCGACATGCAGCAGCTTCTCCATTTCATTGATACCTTTGTCGGTCAGAGAAACCGCCTTCTCCTTCTCATCGATCACATAATCATCGCCAATTTTTAGGCGCGGCACGAGGGCAGCGAATTGCTGGTACATGCTGGTCGATTCTTCGGCCGGAGAGGAGATAATCAGCGGCGTTCTGGCTTCATCAATCAAAATTGAGTCAACTTCATCGACAATTGCAAAATTGAGCTCACGTTGAGAACAAAGCTCGAGACTGGGCGCCATATTGTCACGCAGGTAATCAAAGCCAAACTCATTGTTAGTACCGTAAGTGATATCGCAGGCATAAGCTTCTTTCCGGCTGCATGGCTCAAGATTCCCTCCTTCAACCTCCGAATAGTGCTTGTAATCTTGTTTCTTTGAAAATTTGTAAGTCTCCTGATTGCTCTGGATGATACCCGTCGAGAGACCGAGAAAATCAAAGACTTCACCCATGCCCTCACCCTGATGTTTCGAGAGATAATCGTTGACGGTCACAAGATGTGCACCTTTGCCAGACAAAGCATTTAGATACAAAGGGAGTGTCGCCACGATCGTTTTGCCTTCACCCGTTTTCATCTCCGAAATCTTGCCCTGATGCAGCACCAGACCGCCGATAAGCTGGACATCAAAATGGCGCTCTCCCCAAACACGTCTCATCGCTTCCCGCATCACCGCAAAAGCTTCAGCTGAGATTTCTTCCAGAACACGATCCTGTTCTTCCTTAGTATTTACGCCTTGGATTTTTTGCTTAAATCCCACCGTTTTCGCCTTAAGTTCGGCATCAGAGAGAGATTTAATCTTTTCTTCAAAAGAATTGATCTCATCGACTTTCCGCTGAAGAGAATTGATAACTTTTTTGCTGGGATTGTATAATTTATCGATTAAACCCATGTATACCTTATAAATATAAATTTGATAACTTAAAATTGTTACCTGACTCCAAATCAAGCTTAATGTTAGCACTTAGGGTTCACAAAAACAATCAATAGAATGCTAGCCCGCCAATCCAGCCAATCGAGCATTAAATATGCTACGCTACTTCCTACCTACAACGCTCTATTTCCTGATCCTCAACGCTTTGAGAGCTTTTTGTACATAGCCCTCTGCACCTTTTTGGGTCCGGTCGACATTTTTCTTATGTAATCTCGACATTTGGCGTTCGATCGATTTGTAAGCATAAGCAAAAGCCCGCATCAGCCGGTCATCGACCTCGCGGACAAAAAGTTTTTCACGGCCAAAAACAGCCGAAAGCTCAACCGCCTGGTCTGTTCCGCCCTTTTCCGCACTTGTTTCATCGCGTAAATAGCAATCGATAATCATCGGCTCTTCTTTCACATATCGCTTCAATTTGTATAATTTTTTTTCAATGATCGACTTCTGCTTAGCGGTGATGGCAATGTCCTTGATGTGAAACTCTACTTTCATTGGACCTCCCCGATTAATTAATTTGATTGTATAGCAAAAAATAAAATATCTCTATGCCATTTTTGAAAACAAAAAAAGCGCCGGCTAGCCGGGCTTCAATTTTTTGAATAATAGATGTATTGTCGCACGGCACTAGAGAATCCTTTCTCTATTAATATGCCGTGCGACGGAAGCCCTCCATGGCCCCCTATTGTGCTTCCCCCTCCGCCTCCGGGGGGGCGTATTCATGGATCGGCTCCGGCTCCTCAGGGAAAATGGAGATTCCGTAGAGGATGAGCCCAGCCAGAGCGGCGCCGATCAGCACTGCGCCAATCCAGAGTGCGCCGCGCCAGTCGATCGCCGGCGCCATCCCCGCCAGATACAAGGCGTTGACGGCCTCGATGCCGATCCAACCGCCGTCAAAGGCGGCGATGATGATCGCGAGCCACCGGGGCAGCTTTGCGATATCACTCCCGCGGCGCATGTGTACCTGCGCCGCGATCGTGGCGAAGACGAAGCTCGCCGCCGCCAACATTACCATGTACAACACCGTAGCGATGCTCATGGATTCCTCCTTCGTCAGATAGAGAGTATAAATGACTCTCAAAATGACTCTATGTTTTACCACATAGAGCTTGGTTTGTCAATAATAAAGCGGTTCTCCCCCTGCCGGAGGGGGAGTTAGAGGGGGTGGGAGCGATAGTTAAGGATGAAGATAGAAGAGGATCAATAAGATTTTAACCCCATCTACCTTCCCCTTTAAAAAGGGGAAGAACCGATGAGTCCCCCTGTCTTCTAGAAAAAATAACACATGAGATTTCTCCAACAACTTCGTTGGGTCGAAATGACAGAAGAAAATTAGCGCTTTATCTCTTTAAATCCGGTGTATTTTTGCAAAACTTCCGGCACAAGGACACTGCCGTCTTTTTGCTGATAGTTTTCAAGTATGGCAATCAAAGGTCGCTCAGAAAAAGCCGTGCCATTAAGAGTGTGAACATAGTCAATCTTCCCCTGCTTTGTTTTATATCGAATATTTAGTCGTCTGGCTTGGAAATCTGTGCAATTGGAGCACGAATGTGTTTCCCGATATTTCCCTTCGCTTGGCATCCATGCTTCAATATCAAACTTCTTGGCCGCCGGCGCCCCCAGATCTCCCGCACAGATATTGACTACCTGATAAGGGATTTTGAGCCCTTGCATCAGCTTCTCTTCTATCCCAACAAGATATTCATGCTCTTTGGCCGAATCCTCCGGCTTGATATACGAAAACATCTCAACTTTATTAAATTGATGGGCTCTCAATATCCCTCTGACATCCTTGCCGTGACTGCCGGCTTCACGGCGGAAGCTCGTCGACATTCCAACATAGCGCAGTGGCAGCTGTTTCTCATCGAGGATTTCGTCCATATGATAACCGGCCAGCGGCTGTTCGGCTGTCCCTGCCAAAAACAGATCATCCTGAGTTTTGTATATTTCTTCCTCGCCGGCAGGAAGGTACCCTGCCCCCTCCATCACTGCCCTGTTGAGCATGACCGGTGGGATCATCGGGATAAATCCTTCGGCGACCAATGTGTCAAAAGCATAATGAAAGAGCGCCATCTCCAGCAAAACCATCTCGCGCTTGAGATAATAGAAGCGAGAACCGGCAACCTTTGCCGCTCTCTCGGTATCAAATAGATCTAGCTTCTCAGCCAATTCGACATTATCAAGGGGAGTAAAATTAAATTTAGTCGGCTCGCCCCAAGTCCGGTTGACTGTGTTTTCCTTGTCAGAAGCACCATCGATAACTTCCGGCATCGGCGGGTTGGGGATCTCGAGCATCAGTTTTTTATATTCAGCCTCAGCCTTATCTAGTTCCGGCTTCAATACCTTTAGCTTCTCCGATACCAGACTGGTATCATTGATCGCATCAATCTTCTGCTGGCCATGGAACATCGCAATTTCTTTAGATAAGCGGTTGAGCTCCTTCTGGTTCTCCTCCACTTTAGAGATCAGACCACGGCGACGGGTATCAAGCTCCAAAAGTTCGTCGACTAAGGCAGGCTCTGCACCCTTGCGGGCGATGGCAACCTTAATCTCTTCCGGTTTTTCTCGCAACAGTTTTATATCAAGCATTATTCTCCTTGTCTTTTTGTTCTGGTTTCATGAAGGGGAAAAATAGGATCTCTCGTAATGTGTTTGAATCCGTCAGGACGCGGACAAATCGGTCAACCCCAAGTCCCCATCCTGCCGCCGGCGGCATGCCGTACTCTAGCGCCTTAAGAAAGTCGTTATCAATCAGTTGCGCTTCCTCATCGCCTTTTTCCCTCAATTTCATCTGTTCCTCGAATCTTTCTCGCTGATCTAATGGATCGTTCAGCTCGGAAAATGCTTTGACCAGCTCTATGCCAGCGATGACCAACTGGAATGTATCGACGACCTCAGGATTGTCGCTGTTGCGCTTGGCAAGCGGAATCATCTCAGTCGGATGATTCGTGACGAAGGTGGGCTGGACGATCTTGGCAGCGCCTTCCTTGAATGACTGATCAGTCCTCCGTCCGCCTGTCAATTCGTCAAAAGTTACCCTGTTAAACGGCTTGCTGAAATCTACTTTTTGCCCGTTTATCTCAAGGACGAGATCGCCGTTATTGATTGATCTGATAACAAAACGCACCAAATCCTGCGTAAAATCCATCAGCTTTTCATAATCGGCATACGCCCAGTAAAACTCCAAATTGGTGAACTCGGGATTGTGAGTCGCATCAACGCCTTCATTTCTGAAGCATCGAGCGAATTCAAACACCTTCTCAAAGCCGCCGACAAGAAGGCGCTTCAAGTAGAGCTCTGGGGCGATTCGAAGATAGACATCCCTGTCATATGCATTGTAGTGGGTCAAAAACGGCTTGGCAGAAGCACCTCCGGCAACTGACTGGAGGACAGGAGTATCTACTTCCATAAAACCGTCTTCGATCAGATACTGGCGCAAGGCATTAATAACCTTGGATCGGGTATAAAACTTTTGTTTAACTTCAGGATTGACAATAAAATCAGCGTAGCGCTCACGATATCGTGTCTCGACATCTTTGAGCCCATGCCACTTTTCAGGCAATGGACGGATAGATTTTGCAAGTAACCGCAAGGTATCAGCTTCAATCGAAAGCTCTCCGGCCTTTGTCACAAAAACTTTGCCGTCAACCTCAATAAAATCTCCTACATCAAGAAGCTCGACTATTCCAAAAGCTTTTTCGCTCAGCGAGTCTTGCTTCAGGACGATCTGGATTTTGCCTGATTCATCAGTAAGGTCTGCAAAAACAAGCTTGCCGTGTCCTCGCCGAGCCATCATCCGACCAGCGACGGTAACCTTGTCTTGCGAATCGACCAGCTGATTCTGCTTGTCGACTACATCTTTGGCGGTATAATTCCGGTTTGACTTTGAAGGATAGGGGTCAATACCTGCTTTTTTGAGCTCTTCCAGCTTCTTTATTCGATTTTCGATTAAATCTTTTTCCGTGGCTCCCAATATTGCCATCTTCTGATCCTTTTTACTTGCTCTTTTTTTATATCATAATATTACGCTAAATAAAATGAAACTCTTAGTAAGCCAAGAGTTTCATTTTTGATATATAGAGAATCGCTATTTTACACTTATGATCTTGCAGATGGACTCGCCGGCCGGAGTTTTGACTTTTATTGTATCACCCTTTTTGTGACCGATCAGAGCAGCGCCGATCGGTGAATCGAGTGAAATCCTGCCTGAAATGGGATCAGCTTCATCCGAGCCAACAATCTGGTACTTCATTTTCTCGCCATCGTCTTCTATCTCTACGGTTGCGCCAACTTGTATGACCTCGCCTTTATGATCGGCTTCAATTATCTGAGCATTCTTTATTTTCTGAAGCAATTCCTGCTCTTTGCCCATAAGAAAAGACTGCTCATTTTTGGCTTCATGGTACTCTGCGTTTTCAGACAGATCGCCCATTTCGCGAGCATCTTTAATCTTTTGGCTAACTTCTTTGAGTTTGGATTTAACCTCTTCGAGCTGGCCCTTTAATTTTTCTAATCCCTCTGCGGTGATGTAGTTACTCATGGCAAACCTCTTTTAGAAAAAAATGTTACACGGCTTTTTCGAAAAAAACCGTGCAATTTTATCCCTTGTTTATTGCTAGAAGTTTCTCAAAAAGGGGGTCCTTTGTCAATAGTTAGGGCAATTAATTACCCCTTGTGAAGTAATAATCTATTATCTCTCCGGCCAACGGCGAAGCAATCGCATAGCCGCCGCCGCCGCCATCAACCAATGTCACGACGGCTATCTCCGGCTTTTCATAGGGGGCGTATGAGATAAACCAAGCATGCGTTTTTTCATTGTTTAAAAATTGGGCCGTACCCGTTTTGCCGGCGACCGAAACAGGCAGATTCGAAAGGTTATGCGCCGAACCGGATGGATCATTCACAACCATCCTCATCCCCTTTCTTACAGTATTGATGGTGCTAGGGTCTAAGAAATTTTCCCGTTTTATCCTAGGGCCAAACTCCTTTACGACCTTACCGTCTGCAGCGATAATTTTTTGAACAAGCTGCGGCTCGACAAGTTTACCGCCATTGGCAATCGCCGCAGTAGCACACAGCATCTGCAAGGGTGTCACGAGCAGATCACCCTGGCCGATCGAGACATGATATGTATCGCCAAGATACCATGGCTCTTTCTTCACTCTTTCTTTCCATTCCGGGTCCGGCAACAAACCACTGGCCTCTCCGGGGAGATCAATCCCCGTTGGTTCACCCAATCCAAAGAGCTGCCAGTATTTTTTAATCTCTTCGATACCGATTCCTTTGATCGGGCCATAACCTCCGCCGATCGAATAAAAGAAAATATTATTTGACTCTGCGAGAGCGCGCTCAATGTTGGTATAACCATGATCCTTGTTGTCTGGAAAAACATAATCTCCTACTTCGATCGCCGGCGGCGTATCGAAAGCTGTATTCACATTTATCACTCCTTCCTGTAGACCGGCGGACGCTAATATGATTTTCGAGATAGACCCCGGCGGATAAATGCCTTGGATCGCCCGATCAAACATCGGCTTATCCTTATCGGTCAGGAGTTTCTGATAGTCTTCGTTGCTAATCTTGCCGGAGAAAAGATTGTTGTCATAACTTGGATAAGACACCATCGACAGCATCGCCCCTGTGTTGACATCCATGACCAGTGCCACTCCACCGGTTACCTGGCTACCGGATAACTCCGTGGCTTTGTCAATGCCCGCTTTTAAAATATCACCGACTTTTCTCTGCAAATCCATATCGATATTCAAGACCACGTCGTCCCCAGGAACCGGCTCTTTGTTTTCATCCTTAACGAGGACTTTGACAATGCTTTGCTTCGAATTTACCTCAATCTCCTCAACACCATGCTCACCCTTCAAATACTTTTCGTAAATTTGTTCAATCCCGCTCTTGCCGGTCCGGTCCGATGCATAGTACTCACCGGGCGTCTTTTTTACGTCTTCTTTAGAGATAATACCGGTGTATCCCAAGATGTGCGCCAGCCCCGCGGAGCTATCGTATTCCCTAATAGACTTTATCGATACAAAAACACCGGGAATATCTGCTATCTTTTCCTCTAATATCAGGGCATCCTCGTTGGGAATATTTTCCTTAAGAACGACTTCGTCGAGTGATTTTATGCCGTTTTTTTCGATCTCCTGCCTTATCTCACCGATATCCAGACCAGCTGCAGCAGCGATCTCTTCGTAGACTTTTTCTCTTTCCACCTTTTTTTGCGGCAGATCAGAGGGATATGCCGCCAATACAAAAGAAGGTTTGTTGCGGGCCAGCCAAGCTCCGTTTCGATCAGTGATAGACCCACGGCTTGCCTCGATAATCCTTGGCCTCGTCCGATTGCCTTCAGCAGTTGCCAAAAAACTTTCACCTTCAATAACCTGCAGGTTAAAAAGCTGTAGAGAGAGGACACAAAAAACAAAAATCAGGATAATTTTAAGAACAGGCGAAAACCGGAGGTGATTCTTCTGTTCAATCTTTGATATCGGATCCAGAATAGCTGTTGCGTACGAGTAATCAAGCTCCTGTTTGTTTGCTACCTTTCGCTTCTTCTCATCCTGACTTATTTTCGGAAAGTTGCCAAATATATCCATTAAAACTTGATCTCCTTGGACTTTTGCCCTCTCAAGAAGAGATAGCAGCCCTGGATAATAATTCCCGCTATAGCGTTTATCAATACGAAATATCCTGAAGCCGCTACCATGCCGAGATTAAGCTGTCTTGTGTAGCCGAGTAAAATAAGTTGAAAGAGGATAAGTGAGACTGAAATGTAGATCAAACCGGTAAAAATAGTTGGCTCCGGAAAAAAGCGATTCCTGATGAAATTAGCCAGATACGGGATAAGCAGAAAATTGATTAGTATAATTAGCGGAGGGAGAGAGGAAAAGATCGAAAAAAAGAGAACTATTGAGAGAAGATAGATAATTAACTCTTCCTTTTTGCGGTACATCGCGATGACCATCGATCCGGTAAACGAAACAAGCAATGTAGCGCCGGCGACCGCCATAAATGAGAAAAAGGAGACATCAAGGATCACGCAGATGAGTGCCAACAAGACAAAAAATAAGTTTTTTAAGTATTCCATGTCACTTCTCGATAAAAACTAACTCTAGAGTTGAGAGATCGATGAGCGGCTCCACTGCAATATTCTTAAAAATCCCCGGAGAGCCGGCTTCTGTTTTGCCTGCTTTGCCGACCAATATACCCTGCCTCATTTTACCACCTAAACCCGAGGTAATGATGTACTCGCCTTCTCGGTACTCCGTATCGGAGATAATGTTTTCTATATACAAACCACTTAGGCCGCCTCGAAGTATCCCTTTTGACCGGTTTTCCTGCATCATGACTTGGATAAGAGAATCACGGCCGGAAATTAGCAATATCTTGGAGCTTTTTTCGTATACCTCCTTTACCTGACCGGCCAGTACTCCATTGAAAGTCACCGCCATGCCTTCTTCAATGCCATCGCTGCTACCTTTATCAACTATAATATTATCAAAAAAAGTGGTCGGGTCACGCTCGATTATCCGTGCCGAGACCATACTGCCTTTCTGAGCCTGATCAAGAAATCCCAGCTCTTTTTTGAGAAGTTGGTTTTCTGTCTCGAGTTCCATAACTCGGCTTCTGTCTACCTGCAAACCGATAAGCTGATTGGCCAATCTTTCATTATCTTTCTTGAGCTGCGATATCTTAAAAAAGACAGAGAATGTCTTACTGAGGTCTTTGGAAATATTAGATAATCGAGCGCTTATCTTTCCTGAGGATCCACGGACCAAAGATGTCGCTCCTGTATTAATCTTCGGACTAAAAGTGATGACTAAAATGGCAACAATGAGTACAAAAAAGAAGAAAAAAAATATTTTTTTCATTTCAGCGCCCGAATTCCTTTGGCAATAAGACATCGGAAAGAAGATCGAGATCTTCAAGCACCATTCCGGCGCCTCTGGCTACTGTCGTTAGAGGATCATCAGCGATATGCACCTGTGTCTGTGTTTCTAACGCGATCCGCTGGTCAAGTCCTCGGAGCAGCGCGCCGCCGCCTGATAGTACAATCCCTCGATCCATAATATCGGCCAGAAGCTCAGGCGGGGTCTCTTCCATTGTCGCTTTGATGCTCTCCAAGATCAGAGCAAGAGACTTGCGGATCGCCTCTCTTATCTGGGCATCATTAACTATTATTTCTTTAGGCAGGCCGGTGACCAGATCACGGCCGCGCATCGGCGCTTCCAGCTTCTCTCTCATCTCAATAGCTGAACCGATTTTTATTTTAATATCTTCGGCCGTCCTCTCACCAAGTAAAAGATTAAATTTCTCACGGGCATATTGGATGATATCTTCGTTAAGCTCATCACCAGCAATTCGAAGTGATCGGGACGCGACGACTCCCCCCAGTGAGATTATAGCGACTTCAGTTGTCCCGCCGCCGATATCAACAATCATACTCCCGGAGGCGTCCTGAATTGGCAGGCGGGCTCCGATGGCAGCGGCGATCGGTTCTTCGATCAGATAGACTTCACGAGCACCAGCGTTCATCGCTCCTTCTTCAACGGCTCTTCTCTCAACTTCAGTGACACTATGGGGAATACCGATGACTACCCGCGGACGAGGAATCAGCGTAAATCTTTCGTGATGAATCTTATCAAAAAAGTATTTTAGCATCTGCTCTGTCACTTCAAAGTCAGAGATTACTCCGTCAACCAACGGCCGGACGGCAACGATATGGGCCGGAGTGCGGCCGACCATTCTTTTTGCCTCTTCGCCAACAGCCAAAATTTCCTTTGTATTTTTATTGATCGCTACTACAGAAGGCTCACGGACAACTATACCTCTCCCGCCAAGGTAAACTAGAGTATTGGCCGTACCTAGGTCAATCCCGATATCCTGCGATAGGCGGTTGATAATTTTTGAGAAAGGATTTTTCATTGAGTAGACGCAAAAAACAATTAGCTGATAACGCTTGCTGGTAAAGCCAGTCTAAAGCAAATGAGTTTCGTGGTCAAGCTGAAGCTGGTGACGAGCGGCAATGAGCCCATATACAACAATATTATTTCTGGCCGAGAATCTGCTGGCGGTACTGGTTGTGCTCCGCCAAAGTCTTGCTTGGATAAAGCTTGCCATCGTATTGTAAAAAATAGAGATAACTGTTTTTTTGTGGCGATTTAGCCGCTTCAATGCTTTTCAGGCCCGGATTGCAGATCGGCTTAGGAGGCAAACTGTCAATTAGATATGTATTGTACGGAGATTTAACTCCGCGATAATCAGCAAAAGAAACTGATCCCCAGAAATCATAGTCGGCTTGTGCTTCGGCTGAAAGCTTGGCAAGATTTATCGTATCTTTGCCATACTGGACGGTCGGATCGGCCTCCATCTTCATGCCAATCTCCAGTCTGTTTGTATAAACGCCGGAGATCAGGGCCCTTTCTTCATCATTTCCCGCTTCACGCTCGATAATAGAAGCGAGGATAAGATCGTTTTCAGAGACATCTAAGCCGGAGACTTTCTGATTGTAATTATCCATCATCATCTTTATCACTGCAGCCGGAGTCATTTTCGGCTCAAAGTAGTATGTATCAGGGAAAAGCTTACCTTCAAATGGCGCCGCCTCAGCCAGAAAACCAGAGTAATCAAGAATCCCCTCTTTATTTAGCTTCCGAGCGATTTGTTCTACTCGCCAGCCCTCAGGGAAAGTAACGACCATAGTCTTGGTCTTACCGGCATTGATCATAGCGATTATGTCTCCGATACTCGTTTTCGGGGCTATTTCGTAATAGCCGGGGTGAACTTTCTTTTGATAAATCCGAAAAGCGAGAACAAAAATCCTTTTATTTCCTATCACCCCTACCTTTGCGAGATCATCGCCGATTTTGTCAGGAGAACTACCATTTTCAATTTTGATGAGGAGTGAATCCTTGATATTATTTCTGCTGTTTATCTCTTTTTGAAAATAAAAAGAAACTCCGAGGATGAGAAGCAGCAAAAGCGATAAAAATGAGAGCAGTACTATTCTTAGATTCATTATTCAAACTTTTCCGGCTTAACATCTTCTTCTTTTTTGCGTTCCAAAAAGCGCTCGAGTATCAACACGGCCGCAATTTCATCGACTCGGCCGGGCTCAATATACTTGGCTGCCTTGCTTTGCAAAAGAAGCTCTTTGGCCTCTTGCGAAGTAAAATTCTCCTCTTCGAAATAAACCGGCAAACCGGTTTTTAGAGAGAGTGCTCTGGCAAATATCTCAATCTCTCCCGCTAAAGTCCCTTTCTCTCCCTGTGATCTAGTCGGATAACCGACTACCAGGCCCTCGGCTTCTACTTTTTGGGCCAAGAGAGCAATATGGCTTATTGTCTCAGACTGCTCTTTGTTTATTACCGTCCCCTGACCCTTAGGAAAAATCTGCCCCGAAGCCAAACCAACTCTGTTTTTGCCGTAATCAACTGAAAGATACATCTTATTCCTGAAATTCGAAGTTTACTTTAATTTTATCGGGCAGAAACGGAATCATCTTTATAAAAGCCGGCTGTACTTCTACCTTTGAAGAGACGATACCATCAATCTTTTTTAGATTGGCGATGGCTTCGGCAATTGAATTACCCTTGATACTTTCTCTGATCTTATTAACCTCAATCTTCCTGCCGATCTTACCGGCAAAGTTGGTTGATAGCGTCGCATTGCCTAAATCCATGTCTGATTCAACTACTTTGTAAGTGATTGCGCTTTTTTCCGGATTGACGATCATTTGGTCGCCGCCCAATTCCTGTTTGACGCTTTCAAACACCGCGTTTCTCATATCATCTTCCTTGAAAGAGAGAGTAAATACTTTGAGCTTCATTTTAACTTCAAAGGTGCTGGCCTCTTCATCGGCTTTTTTCGACGGCTCCATCGATATAATCTCATTTTGCAATTTGTCATCAAGCACTTTTTTACCATCTTTAGCAGTTTGGTCAATCAGATCTTTCGCCATCTGGTCAGACATCTCCTTTTGCAATGCGCTGGTCGCAGCCGAAAGATCTGCCTCGGTGACAATTTTCAACTGCTTGGTAGTCCCACCGGTCATAGCTGCTGCTGATTTGCCGGTAATTTTGGCTTGTTTTTCTTTGGGAAGAGATGTGATTATAAAATCGGCAGGCCCGATATTGTAACCATCTCCTGCACTCTCTGCCTCGACCGAGACATCAGCTTTGCCCGGAGACGTGACAGGGACGCCTTGTTGGAGAGTGATGGTAGCACCGGGTACTTTGACGCTTTCCGTACTAATAAAGGTCTTCCCCGCCGAGGTAAATCTGCTTCCGCTAGGAATTGTCTGGTCGTTTAGATCCCAAGTATAGCTGATTGTAATTTTCCCTTTGGCCTTCTCGCCGGCTTCCTTTTTGCCGGTTGCGTCGAACTGCTTTGTTTTTTCAGAGACTACATTTAGCAATTCCCCCGGAACAACTATCTGCCCTGGATCAGCAACTTTTTCTTTAGTTTCAATCAAAACATTTAATTCCCGCTTTAGATCATCAGCTTTGATAGTAACAGCCACATCGGCTTTGACTCCCAAGAAGAATAAAGCAACAGCCGAGATCAGACCGATGACTACTAGAAACGCCACAATAAACTTAGCCTTGCGCCTATTTCCTGTATGACGCTCACGGATAACAGGACGGCTTTGAAGCGGTGCCTTTATCTCCTCCGGTTCGCCCACCGGCACGCTTATTCTTCGCGAAGTGAACTTCTCTTCGACATCATCTTCCCGGTTTTCCTGATGCTCGACTTCGGGCTGTTCATCCAAAGAAGGATCTGTTGCAATCTCATCGGCCTTTTTCTCATCGACAATTTCAACAGCATCCTCTTTTTTGGCCTCAGGGGCTGGAGGTGCAATTTCCTCATCCTCTTCATCGCCGGAATATTTTTGGTAAGTGTGGACTTTCAAACTGCCGCCGGCACTATCCGCCGTTGTCTTCGCGGCTTTGGTATACGTCGCCTGCTCAGCATCTGAGACTTTATCAAAGGCCGGCAGATCTATCTGTGCGGCTAGATTTTTGGCAATCTTCTCATTCGTTACGAGTGCAATCTGTTTACCGCTCTCATCAGTGCTTCTCTTTAATATCTTGAGGTTAATCAGACTTTGAGCCAGCGCACTGCCCCGCGGTATCACCAAAATCACGACGTCATTGGCACTTTTCCTGATCTTATCGATGACTGTCGTAATCTCAACATCCGGCTCAAGATATATTATGTCTTTCATCAATTCCTCAATCCTTGAATAACCCTGTCCATCAATCCGTCGACAACACCTTCGTCGCCGGCGAGATCAATTGCCAGGTTTGCCAAAGCCATTGGCGTGATATCCTGCGATCCGACAAGTTTTCCGGTCTCGTCCTTGACTGAAGTGATCTGACTGGGCTTAATAAAATCAACAACGGGCTGCTTGGCAAAAGGTAGACGCTTTACCCACGACCGCTTTTGCAAATATTCATAAATATCCGGCAGAAGAGAACCGCCGCCGCACAACAATATTTTCGAGGGTAACGGTTCGGTATTTTCGAATTCCTCTAACGCTAATTCTACTCCGGCCAGCCAGACATCGCAATCATTTTGTAGCGCTTTCTTGATCTCTTTGTAATTCTCGGAATCCTCCGGAATCTTTCCGAGCGAATAGTCAATCTTTAATTTCTCTGCCTCGGCAAATGAATGGTCGAAAGCGTCAGCAATTGATTTAGTAAATACCCGGCCGCCGATTGCAAACATCTTGGTGCCTTCAACGCCACCGCCACGTACAACAGCAATATCGGTTGTCCCGCCGCCAATATCGATGAAAATTGCCGAGAACTCAGCTGAGTCCTCAAGGCCAACACAGCGGGCTACCGCATACGGCTCGGCAGCAATTGAGAGGAGATCAAGATCCAGCTCTTCGGCGATTGTCTGCAAAGAGCCGATGTGGACTACCGGCGCAAAAGCGTTGAAAATACCGGCCTGTACATCCCGCCCCTGAAAACCGACCGGATTTGTCACCTTGTAGCCATCAATCCGGACATCTACGACGGCTGAATTAACCAGCTTAACATCGATCGCTGACTGACCGGTCTCCCACGCCAATTCACTTCGATTTTTCTCAAATGCTTTCTCTTGGACGTCCTCGATAATCTCCTTGAGCTCTTTGACGGTAATTTTTTCGCCCTGCTCCTGCCTCCGATAATGGACCGTCGTGGTCGCCCCCTTCACTAATTCGCCGGCGATGCCAATAACGCACTGCCGCGGCGCAATCTTTGCCTGCTCAAAAGCTTCATCGAGCGCTTTGTTGCAGTTTTTGATGACACCATAGATGTCGGTTACTCGCCCGCCCTGCATATCTGATAATTGCTGCTTTGCTCGGCTAGCACCGACAACATAAGCAGTATCATGCTCAAGACGAAAAACCAGCACTTTGACATACTCTGTGCCGATGTCGAGTGAGATGGCGTAGTTTTTCTTGTTTTTGATGCCAAATAGACCCATGAGCACCTTAATTTATTAAATAGTCCGCGATATCCTCCCGTAGCCTAGGCGAAGGAGGACTCTATATTTTACTCAAAAACTTGCAAGTTCATTCCCCTCGCTTGCTTAGAAATATTATATCATTAAATGAAATATTGCTGCAAATGAAGCGGGCAGGCCTGCCAAACCAGCAGGCCCCGGCTTGCCCCTTGAAATAATCTCAAGCTTCCTGCTCGAGATATGTGAACGCCGCTCTTCGCTCGTCCTCCGTTATCATTCCTGGCTCTGCGAGGAGATCGATGAGCTGGTCGAGATAGATGCCGCAATAGACACCACCGGCATCCCTTGGGGCAGATTGCCCTAAGATACAGCCGATAGCGCCTATCACTGATCCATTCCGACCACTCAGAACACTTTCAACATCCCTGTTGTACACTAGATCTAGAAAAATCGCCGAGTGATTTGGAAGCATCCCGATGCTAGAATCAGTCAACTCATAGTATGGAAGATGCGAGAAATGGGGGTTCTCGCAAAATCCAAAGCCTAGAGCTAATGCATCCGTGCCAATAATGATAGCTTGGATATCATCACTGCAGCGATCCAGACAACCGAGCGCGAGCTGCTGTCCAAGCAGCCGCAAAGACATTTCGCTCAACCTTCCTTGTGGCTTTGGGCGGAGATCCACCATCACTGGCTTGAATCCGCCAAACCATACTCCACCGAGAAAGTAGAGCATAACTGCCAGCGCCTCCTTACCGAGAAGGGCACTTGCTTGTATTTGCCTGTCTAAAAAACCCTGGTACATAAGATTCCTCTTTTCGGGGAAAATGTTCTACAAAAAAGGCTTAGCCATGATGGCTCAAGCGCTTGTTTATCTAAAGTAATATATCAGGCAAATAATTATTGATCAAATAGTCTTGTGGGGATAAGCTCCGGCACTCCTGGCCAGATGCCTATCCCCGTGCATTTCCCCTCTTACGTGCCAGCCGGTCATCCATATGGCTAGACTGCAACTGCTTTAAATACTTCCTCCGCCTTCCAGCCCAACACACGGAAGTACTCGCGGATGTTCTCGGCCTCAGCCGAATTGATCGCATGCATCGAGACCCCTACTTGTAAAGCGTCCTCGAGCTCGAGAACGGGCAGAATCTGGATGCCATGCGATAGTAGCAGGGGTTCCCAGATCCCATAACTGAAGATGCAGAGGACATCTTTGGCATCGAGACCGGCCAGACGGGCTTTCATGCAGTGAGCCAGTGTAGAATACCCCAGCGTTACGGTATCTTCTACTGTCATTACTGTCATACCCTCGGCCCACTCTCCCTCGACAACGATATCCGGTTTCCCTGCCTCTTTCGCCGGTTTAGGACGCTTACGCACATCCACAAAGCCGACATTGAACAATTCGGAGAGTATGCTCCCGAGGTGGAGTCCTCCCCGATCCACGCCGGATATCCGTCGGAAAAAGATTGACTTGCCTGACCGCAACAGCCGATCTGTTAACAGCTCTAGGCAGCTGTCCCTCAGAGCAATATCCGACTGCACGAAGCTGAAATCAGTGCACATCGGAGCATCCGGATGTGCCTCGAACGGCTTTTCCTCATGAAAACGAAATCGGTGCTTTCCTGTCAGTGTTATCGCCCCTTTTCCTATCAGAGAGGCAATAAACTTATCCTTGAGCAACCTTCTTTCGCCGTCACTGAGACACCGCAGAGTAATTGGCATCTCCTGTTCCTCCTCGGAATTGGGATACGATTGCTAGGAGGTAAATCTCTTAATCCTCCTTCAAAAGCCATGATATTTTATGCAAAATGAAAAAGCAAATTAGCGCTTGTGGAGGGGGGGCAGGACAGTATAACTCCTATCACTGTCCGGCCCTCCGGTAAAATCGCTTGGCGAGGAGGCAGAGATCGTCCCAACGCAAGCGCAAATAATGGAAGGCGGCGATGAGGAAATTGATTATCCTCCATCGCATGTACCAGATGATCCGGCCGATGATTGCTGCTGCTACCCCGCCGGCAAAGATTGCCTCGGGATACACCTTGATCAATGCATCGAACCACACTCCAAGGATGATCAGGGCAGCGAACATTCCGACCGGGATCTCAACCACCATGAAGGTGGTCGCATTGTATTTTCTTCCTTTAGCGGCCAGAAACGCAATGAACCATATGATTCCCCGCCATATTACTCTGGCAAGGAAGACTATCCGGCTCGTTGCTTCCGGCCAGATCGATCTGCCAAAGCAAGAAGTCGACATCAAGCCACCTCCTAGCTAAAGATTACGCCAAAATAAATTGCTTGGTCAACAATTTGAGCTTCTTCTGCAAAATTGCTTCTCATGTAATGCCCCTCACGAATAATTGCCAAAAAATAGTGCTCTTCTAGCGTGAAAAATTGCTTACCCGAAGGGTCAGCCTCGGCTGATTCAATTTTTCACGGAGAAGAGATTCGTCTATACCGTGTCGGGGATAGAGTTTCTAGAGGAAGGGGGTGACTCCGGAATGAACTCCCTTCCTCTAGTTACAGTAACCGTTGAGAGGAGATTATTTTATCAGACCTTAGGATCTAGCACTGCCTTTATTCTTCTGACCCCTGCTGATGAGCTCTCTTCCTTCGTAATTTTGAAATGGCCGAGTTCACCTGTGCGGTTGGCATGAGGACCGCCGCATATTTCTTTGGAAAATTCACCGATTGAATATACTTTTACTCTCTCGCCGTATTTTGATTCAAATACACCCATCGCTCCGTATTGTTTGGCATCCTCGAGTGACATTTCCTTCATATCAACCGGAAGATCTGCCTCAATCTTTTTGTTGACGATATCTTCGGTTTCTTTGATCTGTTCCGGCGTCATCTTGTCGGGATAGGAAAAATCAAAGCGCATTCGCTCGGGCGTAATATTCGAGCCGCGTTGAAATATCTGATCGCCGAGCACCTGTCGCAAAGCAGCCAGCAAAAGATGCGTCGCCGTGTGATACTTTGCCGTGATCTCGCCTGCTTCCGCCAAGCCGCCCTTAAAAAAGCCGGCAGCGGCAGTTCGGGATTTCTCCTGGTGCTCCTTTTTCAGCCACTCAAACTTCTCAATCTCGTCGTGGCTTATCTCTATCCCCCGATGGTCCAATTCCTCAACGCTAATTTCAAGCGGCATACCAAATGATTGATGTAGATTAAACAATTCGACCGCCGTAATTTCTTTATAGGAGTTCAGAATTCGCAATCCCTCGCTTAAAGTTTTTCGGAATTTATTTTCCTCTTTTTCCAACTCGGCCGTCACTTTTTCTTTTTCAAAGGCATAAATATCTTTGAATATCGCGATAACTTTGCCGGCTAGATCTGCAGTAAAATTGTCGTCAAGGCCGATCTGATGGGCTTTGACGATTGCTCGTCTGATAAGACGGCGAACGACATATCCTTGGTCTTTATTTGATGGTACGACACCGTCATTAATCGCCAATGTGGCGGCTCTGGTATGGTCGGCAATGATCCTGATTTCTTTTGCATGCTCCTGATATTTTCGGCCCGATAGTTTCTCAATTTCCCTGATAATGTCACCGAATAAATCCGTTTCATAAATATTGCCGGCTCCCTGCATCATCATTGAAAGTCTCTCCAAGCCCATACCAGTATCAACTCCCTTCTGCTTCGACGGCTCATATGCCCCGCTCTTCAGAATGTATTCGTTAAACACCAAGTTCCAAACTTCTACTCCGTCCACATAAAATTCAACGGTCGGACCACCGGGAGAATTTTCCGTTCCTAGAGACCAAAAATTATCATCAAACCCCTGTGGAACGACTTTACTTAGACCTTCGATGCTTTGAAGTATTTTGAGCGATTCGATGTCTTCGGGCACTCCTCTTTCGCCTTTGAAGTATGTCGCGTAGATTCTTTGCTTCGCTACACCCAATTCACCGATCAAAAACTCCCAAGCCGCCTCAATCGCCTTTTCTTTAAAATAGGCGCCTTCTTTCTCTGGAAAACCAAAGGAGAAGTTGCCTAGCATCTCAAAGAAGGTGTTGTGGGTTTTGTCGCCGACCTCGTCGATGTCGCCGGTGCGAATGCATTTTTGGATCGTGGCGACACAAGCCGCAGGCGCCTCATCAGGTTCGGAATAATATCTTTTAAATTGCTGCATTCCGGCAGTCGTAAAAAGCACTGACGGGTCAGTCTCAGCAGGCACCAAAGAAGCAGAAGGAAGCACTATGTGCCCCTTCTCTTTGAAATATTCTAGAAATTTTTTTCTGATCTCTCGTGAATCCATTTTTACAGATTAAAGATTGAGCCAAATATCTTGGACCAGACATATCCCCTGATCTTGGCTTCTTCTTCAGCCGGCGTGCTTGATCGAAGCTCTGCCTTTATTTGAAGGCCAAGCTCTTTGGCATACATCGTCTGGTAAACTCTCTGATAATTTTTAACTTTTTTAACATAGCGGACTGTTTCACTCTTGGAATCGCTATTGATAATCTTGGAGAAAATATTGCGTCTGATCCAGCCGTCGACCGTACCGGTACCAGCGTTATAACCTGCCAGCGCTTGGTCGACATCGCCGTTGTACTTTACCAGCAAATCCCGGATATGAGCAGCACCAAACTCGATTGATGTTTCAGCGTCGAAAATATCGTAATTGGGCCAGTGCCCTGTTTCTTTGGCCATAGTCGCAGCGGTGCCATTCATAAACTGCATCAACCCTTTTGCTCCCGCCGGTGAAACCGCTTTCGGGTTAAAACGGCTTTCCTGAAGTATCACCGCCGCCACCAACGAAGGATCCACGTCATACTTGTCGCTATATTGGACAATCATGGAAGCATATTGGAGCGGATAAACTTCGTCTGCCAACATCCTTGGCAAAGTGAAGTAGGCCGCAAAAACTGCAAATAAGACAAGAGCCAGCGCTGTTATTTTAATGGTTCTCTTTTTATTTGCCATTTTCGATTGCCTTGTTAATGCTAATTAAATCTTAACATAAACTTCATTATTTGAAAACTGATTCGCCAATATTATTTATATACTCGTTGGCCTTTAATATGAGAGCCGCGGCAGAAGCGTGAGTGATTTCACTCTTTATCACCCGCTCCACTGCTTCATCAAATTTTAGCTTCTTCTGCCGTATTACTTCTGTCGGCTCGTGCTCCGTTTCGGTAAAGGAAAGCTTTCTGGCTAAATAAAGATATGACTTAGCGGCTGTACTGGATGGCGCCGGATTGATGAAGCCAAGGTCAATAAACTCTGTGGCAACGATGCCGGCTTCCTCCCGCAATTCCCGTTTGGCTGCCTCGAGTGGCTCCTCTCCTTTTTCAACGTATCCTCCGACCGTTGATAGTATTTCTTTCCCTAAAGGATATTTAAACTCTTGGATAAGATAAACATCGCCAAATTCGTCGATCGGCAACACATAGACTCCATCCCAGATGTTCAAAGTGGTGTAGGTACCTTCTTTTCCCTTCGGTTGGATAACTTCATCCTCCATTACCTGCAGATGGTGCTTGCTTTCATAAACAATTTTGCTGTTTTTGATTATCCATGGCCCGTTTTTTTTCATCTTCAAATCCTAATTAGTTCTCTCTGCAATTCGGTGGTAACAATCAGATTAAGATTCTCATCGATATAAAAATCGATCTCGCTCCTGATACCGAATTTTTGGGCAAAATAAAGACCGGGCTCGATCGTATAGCCGATATTCGTCCGTAGTTCTTTCTCATTTCGCTGTCCCAAACTGGCAATCGGATCACCATGAGGATTGTCCAAGCCGAGCTGGTGGCCGGTCGTATGAAGGAAATTGGCCAACACTCCGTTTCCTTCGAAGTAGCCGCGGACAAGTGCATCGACATCCTTACCAATAGGCATCTTGGATTGCGATAATATCCGCTGAATATAATCTATCGCCGCATCTCTAGCCAGAATCACCTCGTTGAAGACTTCAGATATATACTCCGGTGTGCTTTTGCCAAAGTACGTCATCCAAGTGATGTCGGCATAAGGAGCATCCTCCTTATCGAGCTTCGCCCAAAGATCGATCATGACTAGACTTTCCGGCAAAAGCTTATCGTCATCTTCGGCAAAGTAATGGGGCAGGGCCGTATTTTGGCGGAATGCCACCATTGGCGGCTCGATATCGGTTATCAACCCCTCCTGCTTGAATCGATCAAGTATATAGGACTGGATTGACTTCTCGCTGATGTCTCCCTTTCCCAACTCCGAAAAAGCCGCCTGCATGATCTGATAGAGCTTCTTGGCGGCAATTTGATGATCGCTGATTTGTTCCTCATTCCATCCCATGTCAAGATTATCCCAAGTTTTTTTATCCGAATCAACTGCATTTTCTACTTGCATTATCATTATGCTTGTGTTATAATCTCAGTGTATTGAAATTGTTCTATAGATTTCCGAAAATAATTTTTATTTCGACGTTCTATACAGCAATTCGAAATTATTAATTATTTTGCGCTTTTTTAGCTATGCCTAAAGGCGCTAAGGAAACAAAAGTGTTTAACAAAACAAGGTCCCCTTTTGACGGGCCCAAAAAGCATTTTGCCGGCCGAAAATTTGACGGCAAACCGAGAAAAGAACGCAAGGACTACGGGAGCTCAAATCCCTTTTTTATCAAACCCGGCGCCCGGAGAACTCACTCCGCGCCTTCGATGAAGAGACGGGGCGAGAAAATCGATATCAACCGCTTCGTAAAGTCCGCTGAGAGTATCAAAGAGAAACCAGCAGAGATCAAAAACAGTTTCGCCGATTTTGACCTATGTCCGCAGCTGCACAAAAATCTCCTCTATAAACAGTACACGACCCCGACCCCGATCCAAGATCAGGCGATCAAATACATTATGGAAGGCCGTGATCTCGTTGGCTTGGCGAATACCGGCACCGGCAAGACTGCTGCCTTTCTATTGCCATTGATCAATAAGGTATTCAAAGACCGGTCGCAAAAAGTGATCGTGATCGCCCCGACCAGAGAGCTCGCCTTGCAGATAGAACAGGAGCTTCGGCAATTTTCGTGGGATATGAAGATATTCTCCGCTGCTTGCGTCGGCGGCATGCCGATTTTTAAGCAAATCGGCAATCTGAAACGCAATCCTAATTTCGTCATCGGCACACCGGGGCGGCTCAAAGATCTCTCAGACCGCAAAGTGATTGATTACAAAAATTTCAATAATGTTGTTCTTGATGAAGTCGACCGCATGCTCGACATGGGTTTTATCGATGAAATCCGCACTATCTTGCAAACTCTACCGCAGCAAAGACAATCGCTCTTCTTCTCCGCTACAATGCCGACCAAGATTGAGGGATTGATCCGTGAATTTTCGATAAATCCTGTCACTGTCACAGTCTCTCACGGCGAAACCGCCCACAACGTTGAGCAAGATATCGTCAAAGTCAGAGACAAATCCTACAAATTTAACCAGCTGCAGGAAATCCTATCCGAACCGGAATACAAAAAGGTTCTCATCTTTAGTGAGACAAAGAGAGAAGTCGAAAAACTGACCAACAATCTGGTCAGCGAAGGATTTAAGGCTGAGTCCATCCATGGCGATAAGAAGCAAAATCAGCGGGCTCGTGCCCTGACCATGTTTAAGACCAATGCCGTCAATATCTTAGTAGCAACCGATGTTGCTGCCCGCGGCTTAGATATCAAGGACATTTCTCATGTCATCAACTACACCGTGCCGCAAACTTACGACGACTATATCCACCGGATCGGCCGAACCGGCCGTGGTGAAAGCAAGGGCAAAGCGTTGACCTTTGTTGAAGTCCGCTAAATCCAGCCTGTCGTTTCGAGCCATCCTGCCAGCAGGAGGCGAGAAATCTCATGGTATTAAATAAATAATCGAGAAAACAAATGGAAATCAGAAATGTTGCAATTATCGCCCACGTTGATCACGGCAAGACTACCCTTGTCGACGGTCTTTTAAAACAATCGAAGACCTTCCGCGATAACGAAGCCGCCATGTCGCAGGATCTTATCATGGATTCAAACGATCAGGAGCGCGAACGCGGCATCACCATTTTGGCGAAAAACACGGCCATCGAATACAAAAACACGAAGATCAACATTATCGACACTCCGGGCCATGCCGATTTTGGCGGCGAAGTAGAGCGGACCTTGAGTATGGCTGACGGCGCCATTCTCCTGATCGATGCTCAAGAGGGCCCGATGCCGCAGACCAAATTTGTACTGAAAAAAGCTTTGGATCTCGGTCTAAAGATTATTTTGGTGATCAATAAGATCGATAAAGTAAACGCCGATATCCCCGACACTATCAACAAAACCTACGATCTCTTTCTCGAACTAGCCAGCGATGATGCTCAGCTCGATTTTCCGATCTATTACGCCATCGGCCGTGATGGCAAAGCCTGGACCGAATTGCCTGATGATGAAAATGTATCTGCAGATCTCTTCCCTATCCTCGACGCTATCATCGACCACATACCCGCCCCAGAGAAAAATGACGAAGCACCCCTTCAGATGCTTGTCTCGGCCCTCGGTTGGGACAACTTTTTGGGTAAATATGCTATTGGCAAGATCAAAAATGGTACCATCAAAACCGGTATGCCCGCAACCGCAATAAACAACGAGGGCATCGTCGAAACCGGCAAAATTGAAAAGATCTATATAAACCAAGGACTCAAAAAAGCAGAAGTCAAAGAGGCCTGCTCCGGTGACATCGTTTCGATCGCCGGATTCAAAAACGCTTCTATCGGCGATACTATTGCTAGCTCAGTCGAGCCAAAAGCTCTGCCCCAAATTGCGATCGAGGAGCCGACTCTTAGTATCTCTATCTACGCCAACACATCCCCATTTGCAGGTCGGGAAGGCAAATTTGTCACCGCACGCCATCTTCATGACCGGATCAGAAAAGAGTTGGAAACAAATATCTCTATGAAATTAGAAATGGGCGAAGGCGGCGACTTTATCCTTTCCGGCCGAGGCGAGCTGCATCTTTCGGTATTTTTGGAAACACTCAGACGCGAAGGATTCGAGCTTCAGGTTGGCAAGCCCAAAGTAATCACCAAAGAAATTGACGGCGTTTTATCTGAGCCGATCGAAGAGCTGACTGTTGATGTAAAGAGCGATTTTGCGAGCACTGTCATCGGCGAGATCAACAAGCGACGTGGTATCATGCTAAGTCAGAGTGAAACAAGTGACGGCTCGACCCGTTTGGTTTTCGAAATCAGCACCCGAGGCACCCTCGGCTTACGCAATGTACTCCTCACTATCTCCAAGGGCACGGCCATCATGAATTCAATCTTTTTGAAATACGCTCCGGTCGGCGGCACCATCCCCAAACTCCGCAACGGCGTCCTGATTGCATTTGCAAACGGCAAGGCCGTCTCTTACGGTCTCAATATCGCGCAACAGCGCGGAACGACCTTCATCCCGCCCAACACTGAAGTCTATGCCGGTATGATTGTCGGACTCAACCTGCGGGAAGAGGACATGGAGATCAACGTCACGAAAGAAAAGCAGCTGACCAATATGCGCGCTTCGAGTGCCGACATGATTACTGTATTGACGCCTCCGACTATTCTTTCTCTGGAACAATGTATCGACTTCCTAGAAGACGATGAGTTGCTCGAGATTACCCCGAAAAATTTGCGTTTGCGTAAAAAACTTTTGGATCCTGTCGCCCGCAACCGCGCTCGTAAGAGTGCCTAAACCCGAAACAGAACAGCACGCATTTGATATTATCTTAGATCTTTTATTGCGCTCATCAGCTTTCCGTCCTTGAGCCGGAAAACAATCTCCGATTCACCGGCAATACCCTCATCGTGGGTTACCGCTATAATTGTTGTGTTTTCTTTTTTGGCGAGATTTTTCAATAGAGTGATGATAATTTTCCCAGTCGCCGAATCAAGATTTCCGGTGGGCTCGTCAGCCAAAATTAGTTTTGGCTTATTGGCAAGCGCTCTGGCGATTGCCACTCTTTGCTGTTCACCTCCGGACAACCGTCCGGGCAGCCTAGAATGTTTCTCTTCGCTTAAGCCGACTTGCAAAAGCAAATGTTTGGCTCTTTCCCTCTGTTCATGAATTGGCTTGCGGGCAAACTCCATCGGTATCATCACATTTTCAAGCGCCGAAAGATTCGGGATCAAATTATATCCCTGAAAAACAAAACCAATCTTATCCCGGCGATAATTTATTAATCGCCGATCTCCCATCTTGGTAATTTCTTTATCCTCGACCATAATGCTCCCGCTTGTCGGTCGGTCAAGTGCGCCCAGCATCGAGAGCAAGGTGCTTTTCCCGCTTCCGCTCTTGCCTACTATTGCCGCGAAGACGCCGCTGGGTGCTTCTAAGGAAATGTTATCTACAGCTTTTACTCGATGATCACCTGAAACAAACTCTTTCGTTAAATTTTTGACTTTTAGCATGCTGTTTCCTCTGACTTTATGAACTTTCAACTATATATTTTATTCTGCCCGCATGACTTCAGCCGGCCGGACTTTTGCGATAAAAAATGCAGGGATAGCGCTACCGACAATGGCAATTATGATTGCCGCCGCCAGACCATAGAGCATTATTTCCCAACCAACGACCGCATGAAGATTGGAAAGAGAATCACGGGCATTGGCCATACCGCCGCCGATTACTTCCATCATTCTGCCTGCACCACCCCCGCGGGCAAACTGACCGGCGGCTTCCCGAACATTACCCGAGGATTGGGTTGCGCTATTGGCAACAAGTACCTTGAGGACCGGATTGCTAAAGACCAGGCCGAAGATGACACCTAGGACACTGCTGGTCAAAGTTAGGACAAGCGCTTCTACAGTAAACTGTCCCATGATACCGGCATTTGAGGAACCAATCGCTTTTAAGATACCGATCTCCCGGCGCCGTTCCCGCACAATCATGATCATGGTGAGAAGTATGATGATAGCGCCGGCGACCAGTGAGCCGATTAAGCTGTAGAGAGAAATCGTTTTAATATTCTCGAGCGGCTTGATAACATTTTCCAGGCTATCCTGTTGCGAGACAACATCAACTTTGTCAGTGCCCAATTTGTCTTTGATGCCATTCTGAACAGCTGAAACATTATCGATTGAATCGGCTTGGACAATTACTGAATTTGCCTGGCCGACTTGGCCGGAGAGAGTCTGCATCGTTTTAAATGGCATCACAATAGCGCTGTTGGTAAATTTGTTGCCTGTGTCAAAAATACCGGCAACCTTAATAGTTTGACCGAAGGCGGTAAATGTTGAGTCGACACTGAGATTATTTTTCGAAGCTAAATCAGAACCGATGAGTGCTACATTGTCACTGGTGTTGGCGTCAAATTTGGCTCCGGCAGTGATATCAAACTGGCTTACGCCCAAGCTGGAAATAATATTAAAATCGCTCGTCGACATCACGCTGATCGGCAGTGAGAAATTTCCTGTTGGTGCGCTCCCTGATTCGGAATTTCCCGATCGGACTCTCATCCTGTTGCCAAACGATCCCGGATCGACGGCGGAATCAAGGTTGGTAACATTGTTCTGGCTATCGGATTCATTGCCGCCAAATTTGGGCGAAGTACTACCCTCCTTACGCAATTGGTCAGATAAAGTTTTGACAACGCCGGCAACATGCGGCAGCGCAGCAATATCGGCGGCATTTTGATCAGTCAATAAATCACCGCCACCTTCAAATCCTCGCACGCCGGCCGGCGAGACGGTGATAATGTTGCCGATCGAACTCTTAACACTGTCTATTTTGCCCTGTACAGTCTTTAGAGCCATCAGCATGATCAATGCCATACTGACACTGACTGCAAGGATAAAAATTATGGATATCGTCCTGATTCCGTTTCGGAACGCATTTTTGATACCGCGACTGATTACTCCCATAGAAATTCCTCCACACCCTTAATCTGCCCTGATCCGAGACAAGAGTGTATGATATTAGTTAATTGTAATTATCCGTGCGCTGATCTGGCCTTGGCTGTTCGAAGCACCCGAGATAGAGATAGTATCGCCCACCTTTAGATCAGACTGTTTGGCAATCTGACCGTTTTTGGCATATGAAGTACTGTCCGAAACAACAACAGCATAATCAGAGTTGTTGATTTTGACTGTTATAGTACTGCCATCTATTTTTGTCACCTCTCCCACGAATCCACGCCCGTATCTTGAGCCCATCATACCTCTAGCCCGAAATTGGCCGCCCATCATTCTTCGCCCGTCAAAGTTTTCAACCCGATAATTGATGTTTCGGCCGATGCCTAGATGCCGTCCGCTCAATTTACCAAGGGCGAATGCTCCTCCGAGGATTATAAAGAGGCCGGCAACAACCAATGCAATATGCCACGGCTCTCGCTTTTGGATACCATTATAATTGATACTTCGCCTTTCCTCTGTCTTGATTTTTGACGTCGGAACAGGATCATTTGCCACTTCTGTTTTCTCTTTTTCGTCCATAATTCCCTTTTTTATCGTTTTACTTTTGGATAGTGTCCCTGCCAACCGAGGGGGAATCCAGCCGGCAGGGACGTCTTTTAATTCCGGTTAATCGGAATTATCCTTATAATATGGATAAAAACTGAGAAATAGCTTAAGTTGTTTCGAGGAGTATTGGAAAATTAGCTGGCAGCCGATTGATTCTTCTCCAAATTCTTTGTCTTGGGGAGCCAGAAAGCCACAAATAAACCGAGAGCGTTAAATAGTGCGGTATATAAAAGCGATAGCTTGTTCGAATCAGTGGTCGCTTCCTTGCTTATCTTTTCAATTTCCGCTGAAATTGCCGGTGGAATATTTTTGGCGATTTTGGCGCCGCCGCCAAATTCAACATTAGAGGTCTGCGCCGAAACCTGAGAAGCAATCTGGCCCTTGATTTGATTTGGGATAATACTGCTATTTTCAATACCCTTCGATAAATTAGCCGCCAAAGCAGTCAGAAGAGCAGCCCCGATAACGGCAGCGCCAAGCGAGGCGCCAAGCTGTCTCAGGGTATTGCTAAGGCCGGAAGCTTCTCCTGCTTCCTGAACAGAAACAGCTGAAAGAGTCATGTTTGAAAGCTGGGCCATTGTAAGTCCGATTCCGATACCATAAAGAATTAAGGGGAAAATAATATCGTGAGCCGAAGTATTAATATTGATTGTTGCTCTGACCCAAAACATTGCGACTGTGGCCGAAAGCAAACCAAACTGAATTAGGTATTTTGGGGCAACCTTTTTGCTTACGATCGCAGAGAGCGGAGCCACAACCAGTGCTGTCAGGGATGTTGGCAAAAGTGCCAGACCGGTGTGGTAAGCATCAAGGCCCCGCACCGCCTGGAAGAAGACAGGGATAGAAAAGACTAATCCTGCTTGGCCGAGTGCCATGATCGCAGTCGTCAGCGCTCCGGCCGTAAACTGACTGTTTTGAAATATCTTAAATGAAACCAGCGGTGTCTTGCCCCGATTGCAAACGTGATTCTCCCAAAGCACAAACACGGACAAGATAATAATACCGATTGCTAAGCTGACAGGGACAATTGAATAGTCGCCAAATGAGAGTGAGTGCCCAAAAAAGGAGAATATTTCTTTTGCCTTCCACCAACCGTAGGTCGATGACTCTATGATGCCAAATACTATAGCAAATAAACCTGTCGAGGAGAGGATGACGCCGGCAACATCAAGATCTGTCTTTTCCTCCTGATCTCGGCACTCTTTGATAATGACCGAGCCCAACAGGAGCAACACCGCTACAAAAATGTTTATGCGGAAACCCCAGCGCCAGCTAAAATTCGATGTCAGATAGCCGCCCAAGATCGGTCCTATAGCGGAAGCGGCCGCTGCGATCCCGCCCCAGATTCCCATTGCGATCGCCCGATCTCTGCCTCGGTATGTTGAGACTAGCAATGAAGCTGTCGCAGGCATCATCAACGCGGCGCCGACACCCTCGATGATCGACTCGCCGGCAATCATCATACCAACATTGCGACTAATTGAAGCCAGGAAAGAACCGATCGCAAAAATTATTGCCCCGAGCATAAACATCCGTTTCCGCCCGAAGAGATCACCCAGTCGGCCGCCCGTGATCATCAGAGCCGCCAGTGTCAATGAGTAAGCAGTGATCACCCACTGAAGACTTTGGATGTCAGTATTGAGATCCCTGATTAGATAGGCGAAGGAAACATTTAGCAGTGTCCCGTCGATTATGATAATCGCCAATGCCAACGCCAGAACCAGTACAGGTGCCCATTTTAACAAATAAAAATGTCTTGTCGGCCTGTCTTTAGAATCCATAAATCCCCAGATTATTTTTACTATAGTCCAAAATTATATCAAAAGAGATTGGATCCCGACAATATTAGAATCGATCAGAGGACAATGCTGAATTCACTCCCGTGGCCTGGAGTACTTTTGGCCGTGATACTACCATGATGAAGATCAACTATTTGGCTGGCAATCGAAAGGCCCAATCCAAAACCGCCTACTTTGTCCTTGCTTCTGGAGCTATCAGCACGATAAAAACGTTCAAAGATGTACGGCAGATCTTTTTTGGCAATTCCAGTACCTTCATCCTTGATTTTGACTACTGCTCTCTCCTCCACTTTCTCCATTGAAATGTAAACCCTGGATTTTGGAGGACTATATTTAATGGCGTTGTCCAAAACAATGACAAAAAGCTCAGTCAAACTTTCTCTGTCCCCCCGTACAAAGATTTCTTCAAGATGGTTTTCGAACTGAATTGACTTCCGCTGTGCCAATTTTTCGACCTTCTCGTATGCTTCCACGATTACCCTTGCCAGATCAATTTTCTTGGAAGTAGACGGTGCATGTTCATTTTTTGCCAGCATCAAGAGTGCATTTGAGAGTCCTTCAAGTTTCTCCGTCTCCTCGAGATTGCTGGCGAGCATTGCCTTGGCATCCGTCAAGCTGAGCTTCTTGTCCCGAAGAGCCACTTCAATTTCCGCTTTCATTGCCGTCAATGGCGTCCGCAGTTCATGTGAAGCATCAGCAGAGAATCGTTTCTGCGCTTCCATCGATTCTTCGATAGGCCGAAGGGTCATCCTCGCAAAATAATAGCTGCCAAATGAGGATAATATGAGAATAACCAAATTCAGGTAGATAAGATTCGTTCTGATATGACCGGTACTCTCATCTATCTGCTTCAAGCGAAGATTGTCCAGCTCCTGCAGTCTCCTTGGCATCATGTCTCCCAATGGAATATCGCGGAATGCCCCGATTTGTCGTCCTAAACCACGGTCAATTTCAGCCGAAGAAATCCGGTAAAATACGCCGCTGAAACCTATGCTCAAAAACATGATTATCGCAACATAAAAAAGCGTTAGTTTTAGGCAAGCATGATCAAAGTCTCTCAATTTTAAATATTTTTTAAGCATTTGATATTTTATAGCCAAAACCCCGGAGTGTCTTAATCAGAGGTTTTTCGCTTGGGAAGGCTTTATCAATTTTGTTTCGGAGATAGCCGATGTACACCTCGACAGTGTTCGGCAGGATTTCCGCATCATAGTCCCAGACATGGCTGATGATACTGTCTTTTGTCAGAATTCTGTTCGGATTACGCATCATGTATTCCAAAAGGGCAAATTCTTTGTTAGAAAGCTGTAGCGCCTTCTCCCTCCGCTGTACCTCAAAAGTTATTGGATTGAGTTTGAGATCAGCTATCTGGATCACCTCTTCGTTTTGCTTTTCAGGTCTGCGTAAAAGCGCTCTGACCCTAGCTAAAAGTTCCTCAAAAGCGAAAGGCTTGATCATATAGTCGTCTGCTCCCCCATTTAGACCCACAACTCTATCAGAAATTTTCTCTTTAGCCGTCAACATCAAAACAGGGGTGTGTATTCTCTGATCCCTCATGGCTTTACAGATCAGCAATCCGTCAGTTGTACCGGGCAACATCCGGTCTAAAATGATAAGGTCGTATTCTTCCGTCACAGCCATCCCAAGACCATCTCTTGCCTCATAACAAACATCAACAGCAAATGATTCCTGTTCTAACCCTCTCTTGATCGCGTTCGCGATCTTATGATCATCTTCGACGATAAGTATTCTCATTCTACCTTCAGCTTTATTACTTTACGGACTTTTAACTCAATAATATACCACAAAAGCTGAAATTAAACTGAGAATAAAACCTAATGACAAAGGACTGAGCGTGTTACCGCCCAGCCCTTTTTGGGGATACTCTAGGTTATTGTATCGAGATACTGACGTCGCCGGTGCTTATGTCGCCAACTACTGTGTTAAAGGATATCGTATTGTTTCCGGTATTAACCGAAATATTAATGTTCTGGTCGACATCAATCCTGTTCACAACTCTGTTGAAGAATTCGTCGCTGGTTTCAACGCGTATCGTATTTATCGAGAATGGGCCGGTGTTTGAATTTCGGATTTCAATCTCTCTGGATAAGTCATCCCGATCGACTAACACTATGCGTCTGGCAAACATCATCTCAGGTTGGTGATCCCGGAATACTCGAAACTGCTCAAAAAAGGTTCGGTTTCGATTGAAGAAATTGTCATCCATTCTTACATTCACCCTTGGCCTGTTGAAATCGATTCTCCGCATATCGCGATCATGGTTGAACATACGGCGAAACGTCATATGGTCGCCATTGTCCATCCGCTCATGCTTGGAAAAGTTTTGATTCCGAAACATATTTCCATTGTCTTGGGCCATCACAGGTCCGGCAGACAGAAGAGCAACTCCAAGGACACTCAACGATAAGAATTTTCTAAAGTTTTTCATTTTTCTCACCTCCTTCAAAATTACTTGAGAATACTGTATCAGGAGAAATTGATCGTCTTTTTGCTATTGTGCCAAATAAAAAAAACCTGCAATTTCTTGCAGGTTTTTTTTGGTACCCGAGACCGGAGTCGAACCCGCCTACCGGCAGGCAGGTCCTTTCGTGCCCTACAGTATGTGGTGGGCGAGGCGGGACTCGAACCCGCACGCCTTTAGGGCAAAAGATTTTAAGTCTTTCGTGTATACCATTTCACCACTCGCCCACCACAACTACAGGGTAAATATACCATTTCACCACCTGCCCGCAGATGCTAAAGCATCAGCTTTTGCAGGCGGGCTCGGGCAATATTTAATTTGACTCTGGCGTGAACTTAGATTATTTTCCAGTCATTCCCGTCAATCTCTATCTTCCCTTCGATTGTAAATCCTGCCGCTTTCTTGTGGCCTCCGCCCCCCAAAAGTCTGGCGAGCGCCGACAGGTCGATATCATCGTACTCTGTGCGTAAACTGCCCTTGATTTTAGCATCTTTGGTCTCGTAAAGCAACAAAGTCGCCCGCGATTCAGGCGCTGAATTCAGTAGATTGACAAGCCCTGCTACGTCCTCCTCTGTTGCGCCTGTCTTATGCAGATCGTCCAATGTCAGTACAGAGATAGAAAGACCATATTTCTTGCTTATCCGGAGACGATTTAGCGCAATTCCCCAGATTCTGAAGACTGAGGGCGATTTTGAATTATTTATACAATCAGTGATTTTTTTCAATCGGGCTCCGGCCCTCATCAATTCTGCAGAAATTTCAAACACCCTTTTACTTGTATTTTGGTGGCGAAATCCTCCGGTGTCATAATAAACGCCCGTCAGCAACGAAGTAGCCATCGTTGGAGAGATATCCTGCTCCAGACTTTGTAGAATCTGAAAGATAACTTCGCAAGTCGATGAGGCCTCCGGATCAGCGTAATTCACATTGGCTATTTTCCAGATATCATTTTTGGGATGATGATCGATATTGATCACTTTTTTCTTCGCTCTTTGGGCCTGTTTGATTTCATCAATAAAGCCCGTCCGTCGAAAATCACCGTTATCGAGCAGGACGATCACATCAAAATCATCCTCTGGCCATGACGGTCGAAGATCATCACCAATGCCAAGAAAGTCAAAAATCACCGGCGGGTTATTCCTGCAGACAATTCTGACAGTCTTATTATTTGAACGGAGATACTCCGCAAAAGCAGCCATAGCACCAACGGCATCGCCGTCAGGCTCAACATGGCCCACTAAAATAAACCTCCGGTTTTCTTGCAGGGCCTTTTTTAGTTTGAGAAATGAGCTCATTATTATTAGGACGAATAGCTAATGAAACTAATTAAGCGAATTAAAGGTATCAATATAAGTTAGCTTGCAGACAAGATAACGGTCATTCGTTCTTCTTCTGGCAGCTCGGCTTTTCGGATTTTCAGGATATCAGTCTCACCGTCGGTGATCCCTTCGCTCTTCTTAAACTCGGCGAGATCGCCGTCATAAAGCATCGGGATAACAACACGCGGATCAATCTTGGAGATGATTTTCAAAGCTGTTTTGATGTCAATCGTACCTTCTTCACCAAGGGGCAATATCAGAATGTCAATGTCGCCAATCGCCTTTGTCTCTTCTTCAGACAAATCATGGCTGACCTTATTGAGATAGCCGAGATTTATCTCTTCAATCTTGGCAACATAGATGGTATTTTCACCGTCAGAGATGCCGTTTAGGATCACCCCCGCCTTCTCATATTCGCCCGGTCCCGGGAAGGCGAAGCCATTTACCGAAACCCCGCCGGCAAAAATGACATCGATATCCTTTGATTTTATCTCGAACTTATCACCGCCCTTATATTTTATTTGCATGGTACCTCCGTGATTTTACTCTTACTCTTTTGCCTTGGCCGCTTTTTTGGACTTTGGTTTCTTTTCAGCTTTTTCTTCTACAATTTCAGCGTCCTCTACCGACTTATTCTTTTTGGCTTTCTTTGGTTTTTCTGATGGCTCTTCTGTATCAACCGCCTTGTCAGTGCCGGATTCTGCTTTCTTGCCGTCAACCTTCATTGAGAGTCCGAGACGGTGGTTTTCTGCTTCAATGGAAAGAATCTTAAACTTGTATTTCTTGCCAAGCTCAACGATCTGGCTTGGATCAACGATTCTCTCTGACGAAAGTTCTGAGATATGGACCAGTCCGTCGATATTTTCATCAAGCGAAACAAACGCGCCAAATGGCGTAATTTTTGTCACTTCGCCCTCAATAACATCACCGACTTTGTATTTTGAAGCTGCTTTGACCCAAGGATCAGGCAACAGCCGCTTCAATGAGAGCGAGACCCGGCCGTCCTCTATCGAAATGATCATCGTCTCGAGTTCATCGCCGACTTTGAATAGTTTATGAAGATCATTTACTCTTGTCCAGGAAATTTCGGAGATGTGCACCAGTGCCTCAATCTCTGGATCGATGGAAACAAACAGGCCGAAATCAACAATACCTGTGATCCGTCCCTTAACCTTATCGCCGACTTTAAACTTATCTATCTTGGTCCGGACTTCCTGCGCCTTGACTGCCTTTTCAGAGAAGATCAATTTGTTTGTTTCCTTCTCGCAGTTGATCACTTTGACATGGAAATCAGTACCGATAAATTTGCGCAATCTGGTTAATATCTCATCTTTGTCGCCGCCGGATACGCGTGGATAGTGGATAGGCGCCAATTGTGAGACAGGCAAAAATCCGAGGATGCCGCCGATATCAGAGATCAGACCGCCCTTGTTGGCATCGGAAATCTTGACAGTGACAGCAGTGCCGTTTTTGAATGCCTGCTCCATCTCAAGCCAGTATTTCTCTCTGTCAGCACGCTTCATAGAGAGGACGACGTTACCGTCTTCATCTTCCATCGCGACAAGGGTAGCCATGATCTTGTCACCTTTTTTCAGACCGGTCTTGGTTGTAATTTCTTTTTCCGGGATGAAGCCGAGTGATTGGCCGGCAACGTCAACCCAGATCCGGTTGCCGCCGACTGCCAAGACGACAGCTTCCACCATCTCGCCTTCGGCAAATGGCAAAAGACGATCGCCTAACTCCTCGATCAGCTTTTGCATGCTATCTTTAGTTGTCTCCCCCTCGTCTTTTGGTTTTGTGTCAAGATCAGCCATTTTTGTAACTTTCCTTTCTTATTCTTTCTCTTTGCGTTTCGGCAAATATTTATTGTATTTATCTTCAGTTATTTTTTTAGCTTTGAACTCCGGAACAAATTTAGACATCCATACAGCGAGTCCCAGCATCCATGCTACAAATACCGTCAGGATCAGGATGAGTGTAAACCTTGAAGCCAGCCAGGGCAGCATCTCATACCTAGACCCCAGATGTATCAAACCGAGCGTACCCGTAATGCTAAACGGAGTGATATACGGCTTTAGCATTTTTCTCATGTCTCGTTTTGCAAATATCGCGATAGCCACAGCCGCCAAGATCAATACACCGAACAAAATACCGAGTGGCAGATAGGATTGCGTCTTCGGATCAGGAACGGGGTTAAAAATCATCCCAGTGGTTACGACTTTTGAGATTTGTTCAAACATAATTTAGTAATAAAGTTATAAAGTTTATAAAGTCCTGGTCGATACCTTTTACTTTCAACTTTACACTTTACAAACTTTTAACTTGCCGCGAAACGGCTTGGTGGGCAGAACAGGACTTGAACCTGCACGGGATTGCTCCCACTACCACCTCAAGGTAGCGTGTATACCAATTTCACCATCTGCCCAAATGTCCTTCGCTAAAAACTTAGCGGGCACCCCGCATAGCCCGAAGGGCGACGTGGGGTGGTGCACGCTGAGGGACTCGAACCCCCGACATCCTCGGTGTAAACGAGGCGCTCTACCAACTGAGCTAAGCGTGCATAAAAAAACGGGCGGCAGCCCGAATAATTTCTTATCTCACATATTTCTAGATGAGATTCCCCGTATTCAAGCTGGCTTAATAATTAACATGAAGATTATAGCAACTCTCTTGAATAATGTCAAACCGCAGGAATCGTCAGCAGGTATTAAATCGCAAACCAACTTGTCAAGCAATTATGATTTAAATAACAAAATAAGTGCTCTCTCCCTATGTTTCTGCTAAATTTTAATAAATATCCTACCCTCAGTTTATGCTATAATGTTTATTATCTTCGAAGTCTTCGTCTTCCTAAAGAAGAGGCACCCGTCATGAAGAGACACCCGTTTATAGATTCAATTCGATATCACCTGGATTTGGCCAGACGTATCGAAGATCGGAGGGTTAGACTTGAAAGAGCCGAAATTAAAAATATATTAAAAGCTCTCGGTTTTGATGTTGATTGCAGTAATCTTACCGAATCTTTTGGCACAATCAGCCGCACCTATCTCACGCCTGATTTGGCGATAAAAATTAGAGACGCCAAGAACTCTAAAAATGCATATCAATTTTTGGGGGGTAAAATTGCTTCAGACCTTTTTTCAAAGACACTTCCCGTTGTCAAGGTTTTGGCTTATGATCACTTTGAGAAAACACGGTATGAAGTTCTGATTATGGAGCGAGGGGAAGGAAAACTACTCTTAGATGATTTCTTGTATTTGCCACATCGCTTGCAGGAAAGACTTTTCAATCAGATTCTTGATATTGCTCAGGAGATGGCAAAAAAGCAATTTTCCGAATTTAGAAGTTACCAAGAGACCGAATCATTTCCGGATTTTTCTTCTTATTTAAGTCTGAAAATCAACGGCTACTGCCAAAGTATTATTGAGCAAAAGATATGCGATAAGAATGATATCGAAACAATAAAACAATATGCAACCAGTCAATTGAGTGTTTTCAGGAAAGAGAAATCTTATTTTATCCATTCCGATTTACATATTGGTAATGCTTTGTACAATGGAAGGAATATTACCTTAGTATATGATTTCGATTCAGCGATACAGGGACCAAGATATATGATGCTTCCCAAGCTTATATCTACAATCGATAATATATCGGTTATCATCGAAGGCACAGATTATATGTCTGCCTACAGTGACCGGAAATTTGAAAATCTGTATCCGGGATTAAGGCAGAGGTACGACAATGTTCTCTCAGACAAAGATATCTACCGAAAGATGAATATAGTGTTTATTATGAAGGGCCTGCGCTGGATTGCCAGCAACTGGTCAGAAGAGTGGAATAAAGCAATGATCAAAGATATTCTCCAAGATGAAATCGCCCAAGAAGAGAGTGCGCTAAACCAGACTTACTATGGTCAAATTTTAAAAAAAATGAACGTGCTCCGAAAGTAAAGTAAGAATTACCGGCTAACGTAGTATAAGCGAGTGGAGACTATCTGGATTTGTTTGCTGCAAACAATAATGCTATAATATAGCTATTCGTTAAGGAGGGAGATGAAAAAAGCATTTTCGAAAAATATTACAAAAGGAGTAATAGCCCTTATGCTTTTAATCGCATTAGCATTTGCTATACAAGGATTCTCCGCTTCAACTATCAGCAGCACACCTGCTACCCTGAAAGGAGCCAAACTTGACATCAATGTTGAAAATCCCTTCGGCCAGGGCACGCCTCGGGCTTTTTCTGATGGTAAGGACCAAATCTTTGTCGATGTCGAAGCGTTAGACGGCTCCGGTGGATTTTTGCGCAATGAGCCTCTCGTTGTAGAGAAGCCAAACGCCATTAAAATATTAGGACCGCAAAACACTGATAGCGGATCATTCAAATGGGCGCTTACTTCCACTGAGCCGATCAAAGCTAAAGTCACTATTAAATTAGCCAACCGGCCCGTTGTCAAAAAGTCTTTTACCGTTAATTTCAGCCCCAACTTCTCAATCTCGAACCAAACCGACAAAGGAATGTTTGTGATGGATAAGCCCGTCACATTCACCGCCAAAGTTGACCCCTCTATGGTCAGAGGGCTTGGCAAATCTTACCTTATTTATAGCTACCGGCGGCGCTTTAACAAATGGGGCGCTTGGTTCTCCCGCAGACAGCAAACCAAAATCCCGCTTCTTTGCTCCAGCGATGGCTATTGCAGAGCGACAGTGCCGTCTGACGATACAAAATATTCCCGCAACAAAAGCGGCGAATTCCAATACACTTTTCTCTTTATCGACAAGGCGGGACGCCAATTCTCAAAAACATACTCCGGTAAATTGAATACTCTCGGGAAATAAAATCTCTACCAAAAAATCCTTTGCAAATTGTAAAGGATTTTTTGGTGGGTCGCTAAGCGTACCTTGTACCACGCTTAGCATGGTGGGCGAAAGAGAACATCTCACTACTCGGCTAAAGCCTGCGTTCCATAGGGCTTCCGCCCTCTGGCCCTCGCCATATGGCTCGGTCACCCCAAGCGGGAGACCAGCTGTTCTCCCGACCCCACTCCTTGTTCAAGTCCTCACAATGACTATAAAAAAATCTGGCATCAACCAGACATTTTTTTGGTGGGACGCTATGCGCCCCTTTTACCACGATTAGCGTGGTGGGCGAAAGAGGACTTGAACCTCCACGAGATTGCTCTCATAGCGCTCTGAACGCTACGTGTCTACCAATTCCACCATTCGCCCATACAACAGCTAAAAGTTTGTAAAGTTATAAAGTTTATAAAGCTCGATGATGCTTTTTCTTTAAAAACTTTAAGAACTTGTGACTTTATGAACTATTTCTTTACCCTCTTCTCATTTATATACCATTTTGAGAGATTTTCAAAGCGGGACCAACTCATATTACCGGCGATTTTTGGCTCAACACCATGCAGAGTGTCTTTAACGTAGAAATCATATCCGATCGGAGTATAAAAGACCGCCAGCGATTCATCAGCAATCGTCTGAAAAAACTGATCATATTTCTCGTTTCGCGCTACCGGATCATCGATCATTCTGGCATCTTCGAGCAGTATATCTGATTTCTTATCAGACCAACCGGCATAATTATTTCCGTTCAGCTGGCTCGAGTGCCAGAAGGTATACGGATCGCGATCTGGGATAAAATCAAAGCCGACAAGCAATAGTTCATAATTTTTCTGGGCAAGGGCCTCCTGAAACTTGAGAGGATTTAAATAATTCACCCTCAATGTTATGCCCTGTTTTTTCAGCTGATTCGTAAGCTCATCAGCTTTTTGATGCTGGATACTGGCATCAAGCGTCGTCAAGGTCAACTCTATGCCGCCAGGAAGTTCGCTTCCTTTCATGACCGCTTGACGCACCACTTTATCCTTGAGCTTCTCGACCCGGAGATTGGCCAAAAGCGCTAGCCGCTTAGATGATGTAAACTCAATTTTCCGCACGCCGTCTATATTCATCCCTGACACAGCATTAATTTTCTTATCACGCCGATAGGCTTCTGAAGCCAATGCTTTGTCTTCGAATATATTGAATTCGATCCTTTTTATAAACGATTTCGGACCATAATAATTCTCATTTGCCACGAGACTTAGTGCGCTGATTTTCCCCTCCTTTTGCATCACCTTCTCGTATTTATACAGGCCGCTGCCGACCGGTTTTTTAACAAAATCATCGCTGCCAATATGAGCAGGAAGTATACCGAAATCACACTCGTAGATAAACGGTCCGTATGCCTGCGGCAATTTTATCTTTATCGTAGCATCATCGATCACCTCAGTCTCGACATCCTTCCAACCGTTTGAAAAAGGACTCTTAAATTCGGGCGTCTTTATCGTATCAATGGTATACGCAACATCCTCTGCTGTCAGCTTGGAACTATCACTAAAATTGACATCGCTTCGGAGAAAAAAGGTATATTCCCGACCGTTGGGCGAGATTTCATATTTTGAAGCCACATCCGGCTCTACCGTCCCATCCGCTTTCAATCGGATCAGGCCGGAAAATAGAAGCTTGCTGATGCTCTTTTCGGCATCACTCTGCGCAAGAAGAGGATTGATATATTTCACTTCTCCGACCATCAACTCCTTATACGTTCCACCGCTCACCGGCATCGGCACGGTCTGATTTAAAAATACGTGATAGCCCCTATAACCAATCAGGGTAGCCGAGAGCAAAATCAGAAGTGAAAAAAAGATTTTCTCCCTGAGATTCATCAGGTGGTAACTCGTCCTCAGATTTTGGATTATATCCCAAAAAGACTTGAAAAAAGATTTTTTCACATTAATGCCCCTGACGAGAGGTTGTGTTTTTAGATGCATAAGTTAGGCAACAAAGAAGACGGTTGCCAGCGCTGTCGCACAGAACAAAACGGCGACAATGATAGAAGCGTAAAATAAGAATTTCTCGATACCTCTTCGTGAGCGGTAAACATTGCCCTCGCCACCAAAAGCCGCTCCGAGGCCAGAACCGCGTTGCTGGACAAGGATAAGCAGGATCAAGACAATTGCCAGTATAATTTGAATAATTTTTAAGATGTCGACCATTTGATATCCGATTATGGATTGGGACAGAGATTATTCTACTACACTCTAAACTGATTTTCAACCGCCAGATAGCATAAAAGGCGCTGAAAAGGTTTATTCCCTCCCTAATTTATCTTTACTCTGCCTCTCATTTATGTTAATATTTTTGTGTCAATTCGCCGATGTAGCTCAGTGGTAGAGCAGAGGACTGAAAATCCTTGTGTCGTCAGTTCAATTCTGACCATCGGCACCAAGGAATGTTTAGCGTCCCACCAAAATGGCCTGGTGGCCGAGAGGTTAGGCAGCGGTCTGCAAAACCGCGTAGCCGGGTTCGATTCCCGGCCAGGCCTCCAACCTTCGCCTGTCGGCTACGGTCGGCAAGAGAGGTTAGAAAGGGTTTTGGCACGCTCGCCCTGCGTAGCTTCAGCGAAGTAGGGTTCCCGGCCAGGCCTCCAACCGACTCTGTCGGCAAGTTCAAAGTTTAAAGTCGAAAGTCAAAAGCAAGCTTGAATATTTGATTTTCTTCCTTTATCATTGAGTATTGATAAATGAAAATTATAAATTGCGCCTCAGGCGCTCTGCGGGTATAGTATAGCGGTAATATACGTCCTTGCCATGGATGAGACACGGGTTCGACTCCCGTTACCCGCTCCAAACTCAAAAAGTTGTCACGATTCCCGTTAGGGTCATGACAAAAAGTGAGTACAGTAAAGAAAAAACTGGTTTAAGTTCCAAAACAAAGATTGGAATTTTGACCAGTTTTTTTATTAGATTAAGCCCCACCCTAATTCAAATATTGAACCTACTCCAGATGAATATGCCTGTCTTTGAGCACTATCTTAGCATTCAAGCATGTTAGCATCTCCCTTTTCTCTTCTTTGCTGCCATTTCGCAGAAGATACTTCGCAAACCCTCGAGCATCAATCTCAGGTAGTTTCATCTTTTCGTCAATCGTTGAATTGAGTACATTTTGAGTAAAATTCTGGTATCGGTAGATTTCTTGCCTGATTCTCTCTTGAGCTTCGATCTTTTCAATAGGAATCTGATCAATGATTTCTATCAGTTGCTCAATAAGATTGTCCTCTCTGATATATGGATTTGGGCAAACCAGATCTCTCGCCTGAGAGCAGTGATAATAAATGTAAATTCTTGAGGTACCATTTTTGAATTTCTTGACTTTGCGAATAGCAGTAACCCCTGATCCGCAAATTCCGCATTTTAGAATCCTAGAGAAGTCAAAGCTCCTAGTCCCGGGCATAGACTTAGGTACAACTGATAACTTCTCTTGAACATCCTCAAATAACTGCTTGGAAATTAACGGTTCATGTTTAACTTGATACCAGACGCCACTTTTAGCAGGATACTCATAAATTCCGCAGTAATATGGATTATTCAGCATTCGGTATATCGTACTTAGCCCAGCAACCCTTCCTGATCTTGTTCTAAAACCAGAGTCCTTAAACCAGTAATATATATCACGACCGCTCCAACCGTTGAAGTAGACCTTTTCAAAAGCTTGTTGGATGAATGTTGCTCGATCGGGATCTAAAATGATTGATCTCATGCCTCTGGGAGAGCTCAAGTCTGGTAAATAGCCCAGAGGGGCTTTTGTCGGTCTGTAGCCCATCTCACATTTTGTTTTCATTCCACGTTTAACATTTACGCTTCGATTATCATTCTCTAGCTTGGCCTGGGAGCACAAAATCATTAATAGGAATTTCTCATTTGGGGAATTGGAGAATTTTTGACCATGAGTTCGTATTTCTCGAAGACATCCGCTATCCATAAGATCGACTACTGAGCCAAGATCGCCTGCATTTCTGCTTAATCTATCTGGTGCCCAAGCAAGAATGCCGTCAAATTTTTTAGCACCGATATCTTTAAGTAATTGATTAAATACTGGTCTTTGTCCTGACTGTTTGGCTGAATGGCTTTCTTTCCTGATTTCAGCTATCAGTAAATCGTCCTTTTGGGCTTGTTCAAGCATCTCCTTAATCTGCGAGTCGATTGACAAAGCTTGTCTTTCGTCATCCTCACTCGATTTTCTAGCATAAAGGCAATAACGAATGGGAAGTTCTTTAACTTCAATCTTGTTTACCTGTTTCCCATCAATCATGGTTGGAAGCTGGATTGGAACAGTGTTTGAATAGCCTGATTCGCTCATTTGACCTCCTTACGCTTCTTCGGCAAGGGAACAATACCGCGTAAGCATATGAAAGTCTAGGCTTTTTTGAGCGTATTGAGATCGGTTGAATTATGGTTTTATCGGTGTTATTGTTCTTACATAATCGAATAATAATTTGGGGTAATCACATGTCTCAAAGTGAAGACAATAGATTAGTTAAAGATTTTCAATATTGGTCTGTTTTTATTGCTAAAAATCAAATTTTGCCAGGTAAATGTGTTATTTGGTGCAAACGGGAGGAAGCGCTAGATCCAGCCGATGCAACTTTGAAAGAATGGACTGAACTTTTGTTAATAATAAAAATGCTCAAGAACACAGTCTTAAAACTGTATCAAGCTGATTGGTTTAACTATACGATGCTGGGTAATTCTACTCATCATCTCCACATGCATTTTGTTCCACGCTATAAAACAGAAAAGGTTGTTCACGGTATGAGTTTTATCGATAAAGATTGGGGTAAGGAGTATACCGTTGATCCAGATTTCAGTATTTCTAATGGAGTACTCCAGCTTATTAAAAGTGAGATGTCGGAACAATTGGAAGATCTTTCCCAAGTAAGCTTACATCAAACAATATGACGAAATACCGATGTGTAATAATTGGCTGCGGTAAAGTTGGTATGGAGTATGCTTTTGATGAGTCCAGAATAAAACCACGTAGCCACTTTGAATCTTTAGCTAATCGAAATGATGTCGATTTAGTAGCAGTTGCCGATGATGATTCCGCAAAACTCAAAAAAGCAAAGTTGCACAAACCTGATATACAGTTATTTGATGATGCCGAGGAATGTCTTAAGACGGTAAAGCCGGACATTGTTATTATTGCCACTCCAACATCAACCCATAAGAAAATTATCGATTTAGCCTGCGATAACAATGCAAAAGCAATTCTCAGCGAGAAGCCAATCTGTGCCAATATTCAAGATGCTGAAAAGATTAAACAGAAACTCAAAAATTCCGGAACGCTATTAGTGCTTAATTATCAGAGACGTTACTGGGAGTTGTTCCAGAAGGCTCGCAAAGCTATTGCTAATGGCAAAATCGGAAAGATCCAACAAGTATCTTGCTACTATACAAATGGTCTTTATAACAATGCTGGACATTTAGTGGATTCAACAATGTTTCTGCTTGGAATAAAACCAGTATCAGCATTCGGAGTTGAGAATAGTAAAAATAAGATTAAACCGAGTGGCGATATAAATATTGATGGGTTTATTGAATTTCAAGATGGAATAAGAACCTCGTTTCAAAGCATGGATATAAATTCTTATGGGATCCACGAGCTTAGGATATTTGGTACTTCGGGAGCTCTATATGTTGCAAGACATGGTTATTCTTTTGAATGGTTGAAAACAAAGATTGTTTCCGGAATTCCTTTCTTTAAACAAGGTGAAAAGTGGCAAAAGGAGGAAAGCTTTGTCGGAGGAGCACTTGATAATGTGATTGAGGTATGTGAAGGAAAACAGAACCCAATTAGTGGTATTGATAATGGGATAGAAGTCATAAAAGCTGTTGATGCCCTAGTAAAGAGCGCAAAATTGAATGGTAAAATCACTAAAATATAAATTTGGTTAATATATGAAAGCAAAAAAAGTTAATAAAGGTTATCTGGCAATAAACGGCGGTAAGCCAGTATGTAATGGGCCACTCGTAATACATAATGTTGGCAAAGCTGAAATTGATGCTGTTACCAGAGTGTTGGAACGAGGTCCGCTCTCGGGATTTGCGGCAGTAAATGGTGAGCGATTTCTTGGTGGAAACGAAGTAAGGGCTTTTGAAAAAGAGTTTTCAAGGAAATTTAAAATTAAACATTCAGTTGGATTCAACTCTGCAACAACAGCTTTGCATGCTGCGATAGTTGCGCTTGGCATTGGGCCTGGCGACGAAGTTATTGTGTCCCCATATACTATGTCAGCATCTGCAACTGCTATTCTAATGAACGGTGCCGTCCCAATCTTTGCCGACATCGACGAGAGAACCTTCTGTTTAGATCCAGCCTCTGTGAAATCACGAATTACAAAATACACAAAAGCAATAATGGTTGTGAATCTTCTAGGCCAAGCAGCCGATCTTGATGCTTCGCTGAAAATTGCCAAGAAAAATAATCTTAAAATTATCGAGGACAACGCACAATCTCCTGGGGCAAAATGGAGGGATAGATATGCCGGAACTATTGGTGATATAGGGATATTCAGTTTAAATCTTCACAAGACAATGCAGACTGGCGAAGGAGGAGTACTGGTAACGAATGATGACCAGTATGCTCTAAGAGCACGATTATCCAGAAATCATGGCGAAGTTGTTGTTGACGAAATGCCTGATTACGAAGGAGGTCCAATATTCGGCAGTAATTATAGAATGACTGAAGTAATTGCCGCAATGGCCCGAGTGCAGCTAAAACGTCTTGACCTTTTTGTTAAAAGACAGCAATCTCAAAGTAAATTATTGACCGAAGAGATTAGCGGAATAAATGGATTGACTCCGGCATATGTTAGCCCTAACAATGTCCATATTTATCATCGTTTTGCGATTAAAGTAGATGAAACAGTGTTAGGAATATCAAGAGACAAATTGGTTGAAGCGATGAAATATGAAGGATTTCCGATGTCTAAGGGATACGTTAAGCCAGTTTATCTCTTGCCAGCTTTCCAAAGCAAACAAGCTTTTAATAAGACGCCTTTTCCTTTCTCGAGTAATTATTACTCGGGAAATCCCGATTACTCAAAAGGAAGTTGTCCTGTTGCTGAGCGACTATACGAAAAAGAATTCACTTTCACTGAGATTTGCCAGTATCCTTATACTAGTAAACATGTCCAACTTTTTGTTAAAGCATTGAAGAAAGTAATTGCTCATAAGGACGAACTTTAGAATTATTTAATCTTTTTTTGATATTCTCATTATTGAAGTTAACATGAATAAAAAAGTAAAAACACAAGTTATTATACAGGCTAGAGCTGGCTCAAGCCGTCTTCCAGGGAAAATACTGATGCCATTTGTTGATAATATTTCAGTTTTAGGATGGATAATTGAAAGAGCCAAATGCTCAAAATCTGCCGAAAGAATAGTAGTAGCAACAACAGTAAATTCAAAAGATGACGAAACAGTCAAAGTATGCGAGCGTCATTGTTGTAGTTATTACCGAGGTAGCGAGGAGGATGTCCTTGATCGATTTCTGAATGCATTAAAAGCATTTCCATGCGATGTAATAATGCATATAACCGCCGATAATCCTTTTTTTGATGTTACTGAAACGGATCGGTTAGCTAGTAATTTAGAAGAAAATGGTCTTGACTATACAAGTAACCACCCGATGGGGATGCCGCTAGGAACCGGAACGGAAGCATTCACTTCAGAATCTTTCTTCGCGATGGCAGATAAAACGAACGATCTGTATGATCATGAGCATGTAACACCTTATTATTATAATCACCCCGAGCTTTTTAAGCTGCTTGATCTAGCGCCTCTTGAAACTCATCCTTTTGCTAAGAATGTTCGTCTAACGCTAGACACACCGGAAGATTTTAAATTTTTAAGAAGCTTAAATAATGTGATGAATATAACCGATCCTAAAGAACAGCCGTCAACCAACGAAATTTTGACTTTTTTGGAAGCACACCCTAAATTAGTTGAAATAAATCGAGGTATTGTACAAAAAACATTTCCCTCCCGAAATTATAAGAACCATTAATATAAACACGAAATTTATGAAGAAAATTCAAATCGGCAAAAGGTTCATCAGTCAGGAAGAACCGACGTATGTGATTGCAGAAGCAGGAGTGAACCACAACGGCTTACTTGATCGTGCAAAAGAACTAATCAAAAAAGCTGCCGAAGCTGGTGCAGATGCCGTTAAGTTTCAGACATATAAAGCTGAAAAGTTGGTGACTAAAAAAGCACCTAGATTTTGGAATTGGGAAGGAGAAGAAAAGAAAGACGGAAGTCAGTATGATTCATATTCAGAACTTGATAAATTTCCAATGGAATACTACCCGGAGCTTATTCAAACCTGCGATGATTGTGGTGTTGAATTTTTATCAACTCCATTCGATGAAGAAAGTGCAGACAAGCTGATTGAATATGGCATGAGAGCGATTAAGATTTCCTCATCAGATGTAACCAATTTGCCATTTTTAAAAAAGTTAGCAAAGTATAATCTGCCAATTATACTATCCGTAGGTGCTTCGACAATGGGCGAAATTGATGAAGCCGTAAAAACTATTGAAGAGACTGGGAATAGCAAAATCGTCATAATGCAATGCACCCTAGCTTATCCAACACAATTTGAAGATGTAAATTTGCGAGTTCTCGACACTCTTTCATCTAAATATCCTGACTATCCTATTGGGCTTTCAGACCATTCACTGGGTACGTTGATTCCACCAGTGGCCGTGGCTCTTGGAGCTTGCGTAATTGAGAAACACTACACAGTAGATAAAACTTTAAAAAAGAGCGCCGACCATTGGTTATCGGTTAATCCGACTGAACTTAAGCAAATGATTGGCTCTATCAGAAATGTTGAGAAAGCGTTAGGCACCTCTCATAAAGATGTTCTGCCAGCAGAACAGGAAACATATTTGTATGACAAACGAAGTTTAGTTTCTTCTAGTCCGATTGCAAAAGGAACAATAATTACTGCAGAAATGCTTACTCATAAACGACCTGGTACGGGAATTCAACCGAAACATCATGATGCAGTGATTGGCAAAAGAGCCCAAACAGATATTGAGGAAGATACCACGATCACTTGGAACATGGTTGAGTAACTAAGAATCGAGTTGAGAGACCATAATTAGATCGCTAGTCTTTTTTGGCAATCGTTGCCAAATACTCTCTGTGATGAATGGCATAAATGGATGCAATGTTTTTAGAGATAAAATAAGTATTTCGTATAGTAGCCTTTGTTTTGATGCTCTTGCTGTCTTGTCGGTTCCACGAAGTATCTCTTTTGATTCCTCTAAAATAGTTGATGCAAAGCGATCCCATATGAAGTGGTATGCGGCATCTATGGCTAAGTCGAGCCTGAATGACTCGATGTGCTCGGAGGCTGTTTTTGCCATCTCTTTAGCCTCTGATAGTAATTTGTCATCTTCTGTTATCATTTGAGCTTGGAAGTCCATGTCTTCAGTTTCTGTAAAAACAAAACGGGTGATATTCCAAAGTTTATTGGCAAAATGTTTATATGCTCTGATTTTTTCTTCGGATATTTTGCTATCCGTCCCAGGAGCTGTACCTGCAATCAGCGAAACCCTAACTGCGTCAGTTCCATATTTTGCACCCATTTCCAGAGGGTCGATATTATTGCCAAGTGATTTTGAGATTTTTTGACCATTTTTATCTCGAACCAAGCCGTGCAAATAAACATGCTTAAACGGTATTTGTCCGAGGTGAAATCCGGTCATAAGGATCATTCGTGCAACCCAGAAAAACAGAATGTCGTATCCTGTTTCAAGTACTGTTGTTGGATGAAATTTTTGAAGATCGCTGCTCTTATCTGGCCATCCAAGCGTCGAAAAAGTCCATAATGCCGAAGAAAACCACGTATCAAGTACGTCGGGATCTTGTTCCCAGCCCTCTCCTTTTGGTGCATCGAACCCACAATAGGTTTCGTCCTTGCCTCGATACCATACTGGTATGCGATGACCAAACCAGATCTGGCGTGATATACACCAGTCTCTAAGATTATTTATCCAGTTAAAGTAGACTTTCTCGAACCGTTCAGGAGCTATCTTAATTTGACCAGACTCAACAGTCTGGCGCATTAATTCTTTTAGACTTATGTTAGATCCAGAAGCGATGCCATCTAACTCAGAGTGCTCAAGAACAAACGGCTTATTAACATCTATAAACCATTGCAGTTTTGGAATCGGTTCGATAATTCCACCGGTTCGTTCTGCGGTTGAAACATTTTGTTTTGTGGACTCTTCTTTTTCAATCAAATTATGCTGATTGAGCCATTCTAAAATCTTTTCTCTGGCTTCTAATACCTTAAGACCTTTAACCAGATTTCCAGCTTCTTCGGTCATCCTGGCTTTTTCATTTATAACTTGAATATGAGGCAGATTATGTCTTTCAGAAATGTCCCAGTCAGTTTGGCTATGAGCCGGCGTAACACCCAATGCTCCTGTCCCGAACTCCCTGTCAACAGTATTGTCGGCGATTATCTTAATTTTGAGATGGGTACCAGCAAATTCTCCTTCATAGGTCTTGCCAATAAACTCCTTGTACTTTTGGTCATCAGGATGAACAGCTACTGCAGTATCACCAACTTTTGTTTCTAAGCGAGTTGTAGATATCGAGATTGGAAAGTCTTTCCAATATTTGAATGTATAGAGTTTAGCATCTCTCTCCTCATAAACAATTTCGTCGTCCGAGATAACTGTTTGGCCTTTTGGATCCCAGTTAACAACTCTGTTGCCACGGTATATTAAGCCTGCTTTGAACATATTAATGAAAGCAGTGATAACAGCTGTATAACGTTGCTGATCCATGGTGTAGGCAAGACGGCTCCAGTCAAGTGATGCTCCCATACCACGAAACTGATTTAACAAAGATGATTTATTTTGATCAACAAATTTATCGATCCTTTTTAGGAGTTCTTCTCTTCCTAAATCATATCGTGACTTACCTTCTTCTTTTTGGATAATTTTTTCTACCCGAGCTTGAGTGGCAATCGCTGCCGAATCTGTGCCGGGAAGCCAAAGAGTGCGTTTGCCACTCATTCTGGCATGACGGACAAGGATATCCTCGATAACAAGCATAAGAGCGCCCCCCATATGGAGAGTCCCTGTAACATTGGGCGGAGGAAGCATTATTGTAAATGGCTCTGAATTTGCATCAACTATTCCGTTTTCGACACAAATATCAGGGTTAAAATAACCGCTTTCTTCCCATTTTTGATAAACGTCAGATTCATGTTCAACTGGGTTGTATGGCTTTAAGAACTCAGAAGGAATTTTTGGCATTTGATTTTCATTGTTCATAGGGGTAATATACCCGAAAAGCGTGTTTTTGAGAAGGTCTGTAACTTTATGGTATAATTCTACAATGAAACTTCTGTTTATAGTTGGTCCAAAAGCAGTCGGAAAGATGACGGTCGGTCATGAACTTGAGAAGATAACTAATCTTAAGCTATTTCATAACCATATGGCCATGGAGCTGGTTCATCCATTTTTTGGTTACAACAGCAAAGTTGGTATGAGATTAATTACTGAATTTCGTGATGAGATATTTAAGGAATTTGCAAAAACCGATCAAGGGGGGCTAATTTTTACTTACGTCTGGTGCTTTGATGACCGAAATGACTGGGACTACATCGAACACATCTCTAAAATTTTTGAAGAGATGGCTGCTGAAATCTATTTTGTCGAACTGGAAGCAGATCTTAAAACAAGAATCGAGCGAAACAAAACGCCATTTCGACTACAGCAAAAACCCAGCAAGAGGAATTTAGCATATTCGGAAAGAAGACTGTTGGAATCTGAACATGAACATAGAACCAATTCTCTTAAAGGCGAGATCGAGGAAAAGAACTACATCAAAATTAATAATACTAATATTAATGCTCCAGACGCTGCAATGATGATAAAGAAAAAGTTCGATTTATAAAATTATCACTTGGTTTGAATTGACCAAAAGTGAGTGTTAATATATCAAACATGAGAAGAATTATTATTTTAGGTTTAAATTTTGGTGGACACGATACCGCTGCAAGCATAATGATTGACGGCCAAATTGTTGCAGCGTGCGAGCAAGAGCGTTATACGCACGATAAACATTCCAGATTATTTCCAAAAGATGCAATCAGGGATTGCTTAAAGATTGCTGGCATAACTATGGATGATGTAACGGAAATTGCCTTCGGTTTTGACACGATCCGTTCGATCGTAGAACCATATTTAAAGACAGCTATCGAAGATCCTGATCGTATTGGTTTTCTTATCGCTGATATTGAGAAGATCAAAGAACGATATACGATGGAGGACAGAATCAGACAAGAGACCGGATTCAAAGGTCCTGTCACGTTTCACCGGCACCATCTAACCCATTTGGCAAGTGCATATTACCCTAGCGGTTTTGAGGATGCACTTTTATATAGCATCGATGGAATGGGTGAAATTGAAACAACCTTAATGGGCATAGGCAAAGGTGGCAAGATTGATGTTGTTCATGATGGGAATATTTACCCTCATTCTCTAGGCCTCGTTTACTCTGCTATAACTTTCTATCTGGGCTGGAAGCATCATTGTGACGAGGGAATAATTATGGGACTCGCCCCATATGGTAATCCAGATGCTGTCGTTCCTGGTTCCAAACAACGTTATTGCGATATTTTCAGTGAAATAATATACGAAACTGGCGATTATGATTTTAAGATTAACCTAGATTGGATCTCTTACCATAAGACTCGAGATACTTGGGTAAGTGATAAGTTTACCAAACTCTTTGGTTCCAAACGGAATTCTGATGATCCTATTACTCAACACCATAAAAATATTGCAGCTGCTCTGCAGAACCGCCTGGAAGAAATAATACTCAACCAGTTGAAGAAAGCCAGAAAAGAATTTGGACTCAACAAACTCTGTTTAGCTGGAGGCGTTGCTTTGAATTGTTCAATGAACGGAGCAATTGAAGCTAGCGGTATTTTTGACGAAATATTTGTCCAACCAGCAAGTGGAGATCAAGGAGCGGCAGTCGGGGGATGCTATCTTTCTTATATTAAACATGCTGGTAAGATAATGCCGAAGCGTGACTGGAATAATTTGAAGGGATCTCGCTTTACAGATGACGAGATCGGAGTCGCTTTTAAGAAAAAGAAAGTAAAAGCAACCAAGTTGGAAGACATCTATAAAATTACTGCTGAAAAATTAGCGCAAGGGAAAATCATTGGATGGTTTCAGGGTGGAGCGGAATTCGGACCCAGGGCTCTCGGCAATCGAAGTATATTGACGAGGCCATACCCTCAGGAAATGAAGGACTATTTAAATTCTAGGGTTAAATTTAGAGAGTATTTTCGTCCGTTCGCTCCTGCTGTTTTGGCTGATCACCAGAAGGATTATTTTGATATCAAACAGGAAAGCCCTCATATGCTAATTGCCTGCAAAGTTTTGTCTGAAAAACACGAAAAGATTCCTGCGGTAGTTCACGTCGATGATAGCTGTCGAGTGCAAACCGTCAAAGAGGACGTGAATCCTCGTTTCAATAAACTTTTGACCGCATTTTATAATGAAACCAAGTGTCCTGTTTTGCTAAATACTTCTTTCAATGTTAAGGGACAGCCGATCGTAAACACGCCAGAAGAAGCAATTGATTGTTTTCTCTCAACCAATATTGATTTCCTAGTGGTTGGCGACTGGTATTTGGAAAAATAGCTAAATCTGCCTGATTAGTTTAGCATCTAAAAGTGTATTTGTTACTTCTAGTATGTCTTTCTCAGGCAAAGTTAGTTTCTCTGAGAGATCGTGGATATCATTTGTGCCGTCTGAATATGCAAGTATGTTGAGATAAAGCTTTACATCTTGGTTCTTGCTCCCTTTCCGACTGAGAGTTGAATATAGTCCTCGTTTTCCAAGTTGAGGTTCACCCATGAAATTTGCCTGATATCGAGGATTGTTTTCTATTTCTTCTAAACACTCTTTTATAATATCGAAACTGCCCTTCAATCCTTTTGGACTGATTATTGAGAGATTATCGAGAGAAGTGTGATATTCCGGATAATCAGTGTGGTGACTTCTCGTGATTGAGACAACTGGTAGGTCAACCCCCGGTGAGCAGTATTGTCTTTCATCACCACCCCGATTAAGGAACGAGTATGACTTAAAATCGGACTGTCTCTTTGTTAAGATGCGTCTCGCTATGCGATCAGCAAGAGTTGTGCCGTAACGTGATGACTGAAATGAGTATGTTCGCTCATCGCCGACACAGGTGATATTAAAACCAGCAATTACATTTTTCTTCAGCTCGTCCAAGTGTTGTGAGAGATAAGTCAGCGAACCTATTGTCTCCGGAATGAAAATTATCCGATATGTATAATGACGCTTTTTACTCTTAATCCATTTTGCAAGATAAGTTGTAACAGCTGGGCCGGATAGCTCATTATTCGCCATTGAAGGATGGCAAATGTATGTTGAGAGGAATATTTCCTTTTCGCTTTCGCCTGGAATAATTAGTTCACCATATGTAAGCGAGCCATTTGCCAAAGAACTATTGATATGTACGTGGTATATTCCATCAGGTAATTTTTCTCTCGCTGAGTGAGTGATACAGAAACCCCATCTTTCCTGATAATACGATGTCACATAAGGAATAGCATCAGGTTGCTCCGGAATTGAATATAAATGTTCTTGAAGTTTGGAAAGCGGCAACTCCATATCAATGGGTACTGAATAGCCCATAACATGCAGATTATTATTAGCAAAGTCGATAATTCTATTTCCATCAGGGTCTTCAATCCACGCCTCCGTTATGTTCCATTCTTTAGGCACAACCCAATCGAAGACTTGTGTTCCTGTCGGTACCTCATATACTTTGAGAGGAATTTCCTTTTTTAGAATACGTAATGTTTCACGCACACCATTTCCTGTAATACTCCGACATATCGGGAACAATCTCTTTACTAATTCGTACATTTTTTGTCCGATTTGTGATTCTTTATCCATAATGTTCTAATGTTAAATTATGTTTCCTATTGTTTCTTTTAATTCGGTCATATTTGCTACTCTATGAATTTTTAGGAATGGCAGTGTTACCTTGGTTCCATCGGGACAAATACATATACTTTTGAGACCGCATAATATCGCAACAACAAGAGCGGTCGTCTCTAGTCCAACAACAACCTGAGTTTGTGCTAGATCACTCGCAAGGTCTTGTTCTCCTGATATTTCAATCTTTGTATCAAGTGCCCTTTCGAAGGGACGAAACCATTTACGGTCATCATACGGATGAAATCGCAGTCGAATTATTGGTTTATTCTGCATACTAGACACGGCTTTAAGTAGCCAAGAGAACGCTAATGCATCTTCGTCGCATGATTTGCTAACAAAAAGAATGCATCTACCTGGGTCTTTTGGTCGTAAATCCTTATAGTTGCTTAGTATTTTAGCAAAATATTCGTTCGGAACTAATTTAATCGATAATGAGGATGGAAACAATTTTGTTGCCATGGCTTGTGCTTCGATATCGCCAACCCAGAGTTCATCTGGAAGATTATTTTGCCATCCTGTTTCGGGATAGAGGAATCGTTCCCGATAGTTGACCCAAGAATCAAGGTAGGCGACCGCATGCAAACCAGCACGTTTTGCTTCCTGAACTGCAATTAGTTCCATCAGTGTGCGCCCCATTGTCCCCGATATTAAATAGATGGCATCGATATTTTTTTCTACAACGTTTGCTATTGCAGCACGATCATTTTCGATATTGAAAATTGGAATATGTTCTCTTTCAAAAATAAGCTTTGCTGGACCTGCAACGTACGATTGAAAATTTATCTCATCCATGTGCTTTTCAATATATGCACTGATTATTTCTGCACCGCCAGCGTCATGCACAATCACTAATACTTTTTTCTTATTGTTTGTATTCATACCGAAGTTTTAAATTTTCCAACAAGTTAACTATACCAGTATTTGCACAAAAGTGAATTTGTTTCAATTCAGGAGTTTTTTTGCTATTCTCTCTTCATGGAAAACAGAGAAATTGAACGCAATCCGAAAGTCCCCGTCTTGAGCGAAAAACTTGTAAAGCTTCTGACAAAGCTATGTTTTCGTTGCGATAGTACAATAGAACTAGTTGATTTAATATTCGTTTTTGGTTCATCGTCTTCCCTTAAAACACTCGGGAAGCTAACGAAAGATTTGCTGGATCAAAATATTTCAAGAAAAGTTTTTATTAGTGGTGATGGCTCACTTTATAAGGGTTTTGGTAGGTTTCTGAGTCGCCCAGAGAGCTTCTATGTTATCAAGGAGATAAATCCTAAAGACTATCCTGTAGTCGAATTTTATTCGGAGGACAAGTCTAATAATACCTTGGAGAACGTTACTGAAGCATTGAAGATATTAGATCTGTCGAATTTTAAAAGTATTCTATTTATCGCCAAGAGTCATGCCTCTCAAAGATGCTACTTGACTCTTCGGAGGTTTGCTCCAAATACAAAATTGTTACAAAAAACATTTGATCGTCTTTATCCTGGCACTAACACCGAGCTAAGTCATGACACTTGGCATACTTTTGAATATGGCAGGAGTCGAGTGTGGGGAGAATTTCTCAGGATAAAGAAATACGGTGAAAGAGGTGATATTTACTACAACAACGATATTTCCGAATTGGTTAAGCATATTGAATTAGAGCTAGCGGAAACTTCCATCGGAGGTTTCCTATTGAATTCTGCTCTAAATTAATAATCTAATCGGCTCTTTGACTGCAATAGTTCTCACAAAGGGATATTTTTGAATTTCCGATTGACAAACAAAGAACAATATGGTAATATATAATGCTCTTTGCTTTGGTATAATAGAGCTTAGGGTACGTTGAAAATCTGCAGGAGGATGCTGTCATGGCTAACAGAATCTTCGGATTCATCTCGCAGTTTATGGGACTCGATACTGTACAGTATCTTGCCCCGCATCTCCTGAAGGGAGTTGATACCGCTGATCCGGCTGCGATAGAAGAAACTCTGTTAGCTACGGAGTCCTTTGTTGCATCCAAGATAAGTGGCAAGACGCCATCAGGAGCGCCTGTTGAAGGAGCCTTCGCTTTTGTTCCGCTACTTGCGGAATATTTGACGCGGCTCGAACACCCTCTCTCTCGATCGAAATACCTCCCCAAAATCCGGGAAGCTGTCAACAAGCTTGCCGATCGAGGGGCTTCAATCGTGGGGCTGGGTTCGCTCACTGGTGCAGGAATAACCGGCGGCGGGAAGCTTATCCATCCGGTGAACACTTTCCTGACTACCGGCAACACTTTCGCCGCCGCGTCATCAGTCATGGCAGTAGATAAGGCGTTAGCATTAACTGACCGCAAGTTCAGTGCTGGTACGTTCGCAGTTCTGGGAGCCAGTGGTTCGATCGGGACTGCAGTCAGCCATGATCTTGCAAGCAAGCTAAGCGGTGATGCCAAACTCTTACTGCTAGCCAGAGGCGGGGTACCACTGAAGGGTCTCTGCGATGACATTGCCAAGCCGTTTGTGAGTTATTCTACTGAAATCGAAGCTGGCATCCGTCAGGCCGATGTTCTTGTAGTGACCACGGCGGCTCATGACTGCATTGTCAGTGCAGAGATGCCGAAGCCTGGAGCGATCATAGTCGATGACACAAAGCCCTGGAATTGTGACCCCAAGTTGCAAAGCCGGGATGACGTCCTGCACATTGACGGCGGATTGGTTGCTGTTTCGGACATCGACTTCGGTATGCCCATGGATTGTCCAGCAGGAACCATTTATGCCTGCCTAGTGGAGACGATTATCCTCTGGTTGCGTGCAGCCGAGGAAGATTACTTCCTAGGCAAGGTGTCACCCTCTCAACTCCCGATTATGCGGGAGTGGGCGCAAGAATATGGCTTTGATCTTGCACCCTTTCATAGCTTCACTAAGCGGATCCCCGGCGATTTCTACCAAGATTTTGCCAGGCGATTCAGTTGCTGAAAGTTAACAAAGCCAAGTCGGACCGGATAGCGCATGCTATCCGGTCTACTTTTTTGTCTAATTCGTCATCATTGTTTATAATAGAAGTAAGCAATTAATCGGTGGGAACAAAATGAATTTTACTTTGTCATCATACGTACCGTTATTCAGCGCTGCTTTTGTATTTAGTCTCGGCGTTTTTACTCTCTTGCGATATTTTCGCACAAAGAAAGAACTTGAGTTAGTATTATCCCTGTTTTGCGGATCTGTTACCGTATGGTTGTTTGGTACTTTTATGATGTTTATTAGTACCACTGATGCACAAGCAATTTTCTGGGATCGTTTTGTCTATTCAGGAGTAGTTTTTGTACCAACATTAATGCATCACTTTAGCATAGTATTTACTGACCTTAAGAAACAGCGAAAATATCTAAAAATCGGCTATGCTCTATCATTCTTGTTTCTTATACTGAGCTGGACTAATCTGTTTGTCTCAGGGTTATATAGGTATGAATGGGGCAATCATACACAGGCCCAGTTCTTTCATCATATTTTTATTATATTGTTTTTTGCCTATACCTCCGTCTTTTTTGTTAATATCTGGAAATTTTATAGATCCGGTATTGGTGAAAAAATAAAAAACCAGGCAAGGTATATCTTTGCAGCATTTCTCACCTTGATTGTGTTAGGTGCGCCAGCATACCTTCCTGCTTATGGTGTGTCGGTACCGCCATTTCCGTTTATCTCTGGATTGCTTTTTATTATTATACTGTCGTACGCCATTCTTAGGCATAAATTGCTTGATGTTAAAGCTGCAGGGGCGATTTTTCTAACTTTTATCTTGATAATAATCTTGATAGCCAACTTGTTTTCTAGTTCATTCTTATTTAAAGTTCTAGCGCTTGGAATTATGTTGATTGTTGGTTACTTCCTACTCAATTCTGTCCAGAAAGAAGCTGAACATGCCGAACGAAATGAAAAATTAGCTGATAAGCTTGAAAAAGATAAAAAAGAACTTGTCGAGTTAGATCGAATGAAAGATGAATTCCTTCAGATGGCTACTCATGAGCTAAATACTCCAATCACTGCTATCCAAGGCAGATTGGATATGGGAATCCGAGAAGGCATGGCCAAGCTAAGTGATGAACAGAAAGCTTATTTTCAACCGATTCTTAACGAAGTGATGAGACTCGCTCATCTATCCAAGGATGTGTTAAACGTTGCAAGAATCGATCAGCATCGGTTAACTTTAAATCCCATTGAAACGGACATCGGCGGGCTTATCTCACAGATAGTCTCAAGCTTTGAAATTAAAGCAAAGGAAAAGGAAAACTCTGTTGCATATATTCCGATGAGCAAATCATCACTAAAGCTTACAATTGACCAAAGTAAGATCGGCGAAGTTCTTACCAACCTTATTAATAACGCTAATAAGTTCACCGAAAAGGGAAAGATAGCGGTAACATCAAAACTCAAAGACAACATGATGGTTATTTCTGTCGCAGATACAGGCATTGGTATCGATAGAGAGGATCAAAAGCATCTTTTTGAAAAGTTCTATCAGGCTGGGCGATTTGACTCCGAAAGCCCGCAAGAGCAACAAGGATCTGGCCTCGGTCTGTATATCTCCAAAAACATAATCAACTTACATGGCGGTGAGATGTGGCTGGAGTCAGAGAAAGGCAGGGGTTCGACTTTTTACTTTTCATTGCCGTTGGAGTATAAGGAAGTTAAACAATCAACAAAACTTCACTCAGACGGCACCAATTTCAGAGTTCTTTAAGCAATGGATATAAAAAATTAAGCACTTTTCTCCGAGAGGAGGCCAATGATTAAAAAACTACTAATAGTCGATGACAATAGAGGGAATTCCGAACTCTATAAAATGCGCTTTGAATATGCCAAATGGGAGGTCAATGTGGCTTATTCTGCCGAGCAGGCCATGGAAATATTAAAAGACGAAGATTATAAACCAGATGCTATCCTCTTGGATTTAATGTTGCCTAAAATGCAGGGCGACGAACTGCTTAAAATAATTAGGCAAGACCCGAGAATTAAGGATATAGTGGTAATTATACTTACTGCATTGCAGTTAAACCCGGCAGATGAACAAAAAATTAGCGGCGATGCTGATGACTATATTCTAAAGATTGATATTCTCCCAGAACAACTGGTTGAGCGTGTTACAGAACTAGTAAACAAAAAAGGTAAGAGCAGTTAGCTATATTGATCTAATAGTCTAAATCCCCGGTGTTGCTTTATTAAAAGCGGCTATTTTGTTCTTACTATAATTGATAATTGCTTGTTTTATGCTAGAATAGGAGTGTCGGGATCTGCACCAGTTTGAATATAAACCATTTTCGAGTGGTTGGACCTTTATATAAGGGCAATCACTCGATAAACATCAGGGTCCAACCTGGTGCTGGTCCCGACAACCTAGAGTGGTTGTCCTTTTTGTTTTTACAGGACTGACTAATCTGGGATTAAGAAAGCTTTACTTAATTTCAAATGTAAGCTAAAACACCAAGGATCTTTTAATCTTTTAGAAAATAACTAAGAAAGGGAGACATCATGAAGAAATGTCCTAAATGCAAAGAGGAGATTGCCGACGGGGCAATTACGTGCAAACACTGCGGTGCTGATTTGAGAAACTGGTTCGCAAGACACAAATTCCTGACGGGATTTATGGTTTTGATCGTCCTTATTATCATTATCTCGGTCGCTTCTGGCGGAGGTAAAGGGAAAGACAGCTCAAACACTTCCGGTTCATCTTCGACTGCCACGGCTGATACCAATAAAGAATATAAGGTTGGCGATACTATCCAGCTTAATAACCATTCACTTAAAGTTAACAGCGTAAATAAAAACTATAAAAGCGGAAATCAGTTCGAGAAACCGCAAGATTCCAATAACTCATTCGTCGTTGTAAATGTTACTCTCGCTAACACTGGAAACGACGACTTATCTGCTAATCAGTTTGGCTTCAAACTGGAAGACGAAACAGGGACTCAAAGAACTACCACTTTCATGAGTAGCGTTGGCAATGAATTACAATCGGTGACACTATCTAAAGGTGGTACAACATCCGGTAATCTGGTCTTCGAAGCAAAAACAGGCAGCTCAACCCTTAAACTGCACTATCAGGGAGGAATCTTCGGGGGAGAAGAAATAACCGTTGGTCTCTAGAGAATTCAACAGAAAAAGCAGTGACACAGCTCACTGCTTTTTCTGTTTTCCAAATAGCAATCGGGGTGCTATGATTTGATCAGGGATCAGTCATGGAATACTTCGATTTTAATAACCGGGACCTTGTCTCGATAATATTTGTTATATTGGTATTCGTGTTGTCCATGTTAAAGAAGGAAGTACGAGCATCTATTTTTTCATTGCTCAAATTTGCATTCCAACCAAAAATTATCCTTCCTATTTTACTCATGCTCGTTTATACACTTATGGTTGTATTGGTATTTAGGCATTTTCAACTTTGGGATATCTCTTTACTTAAAGACACAGCTTACTGGCTTGGCGCTGCTTTCGTAATGTTGCTTAACTTCGAAAAGGTTAGTAATGACTTTAAGAGACACATTGCTGACAGTGTAAAATGGGTTGTTGTACTTGAGTTTCTTGCTGGTCTTTATGTCTTTAGTGTCTGGGGCGAGATTATCTTGATCCCGTTAGTATTCATGCTTTTCGCTTTTAGCATTATTGCCGGAACTAAAAAAGAGAGTCAGCCTATAAAAAGATTTTCCGATAAGGCTTTGAGTGCCATCGGTTTATATTTACTATTTTTTGTTCTTTGGAGTATCGCTCATGATTTCAAAGGTTTTTTAACACTGCATAATCTTGAGTCTTTCCTCCTGCCAATTGTTTTTACTTTATGTTATCTGCCATTCATCTACCTAGTGGCTATTTACGGGGCCTACGATTCTCTTTTCACGCTAATGGATAAAGTTTGGCTAAAAGGCAAGTCCGTCTTGGCTAATATAGCCAAAAGAGAGATATTTTTTATGTGTCTGCTCAACCTGAAGAAAATCAAGCATATATCAAGCAGAAGTCCTTTTGCCTTTATGGATATTAATAACAAAAATGATCTCTCGAAGAAACTTCTAAAGTTAATGAATTAAGAATGACGAACGAATATCATCATAACCATTATGTTCCAGAGTGGTATCAGAAACGATTTATCGATCCTTCGGAGCAAGACCAAGTTTTGTATTATCTCAATTTAAACCCCGAGACTTTTGTTGATCCAAGAGGTATTTCACACCGAAAAGAGCCTTTAAAGAAAACTGGTACTAAACAATGTTTTGCGGAAGACAACCTTTACACCACGACTTTCGGTGCGACGGAATCAACTAAAATCGAACAGATATTCTTTGGCCAAATTGATTCAAATGGGCATAAGGCAGTAGATTATTTTACTAACTTCCAACATCCATCGGCTGATGGAGAAGCTTTTAATAATTTGCTTCTTTACATGAGCACACAAAAACTTCGTACGCCCAAAGGATTAAAATGGCTGACCGAGCAAGTTGATATATCAGAAAAAAATAAAGTGCTTGGTTTCATGATGCAAATCAGGCAAATTTACTGTGCGATTTGGACGGAGTGTATTTGGCAAATTGCGGACGCCTCGCAATCAGGTACCAAGTTTATCATCTCTGATCATCCTGTTACGGTCTACAATCGTCGATGTGGCCCTCGATCAGGATGGTGCCAGGGAGTCAATGACCCTGACATAAGATATCATGCTACGCACACGATTTTCCCCCTATCTATCGATAAAATTTTAATACTAACAAACCTCTCCTGGATAAGAAATCCGTACCGTAAAGAAACTGGCCTGAGACCAAACCCCGATTTCTTTAGAGGAGCGATTTTCAAATTTACAGAATTGCAAGTTTTGCGCCATTTGAGCGAACAGGAGGTTAGAGAAATCAATTTCATTATTAAAAGTCGAGCTCACCAATTTATTGCTGCTGGCAAGAAAGAGTGGCTCTATCCTGAAAGAGATGTCTCAAAAAGCAATTGGCATGATTATGGTCATGGTTATCTGTTGATGCCCGACCCAAGAGGAGTGAACTATACCGGCGAGATATTGATTGGGCATAAAGACGGAACTGCAACCGGCTTCGATGCTTATGGTCGTCGACCTTGGCAAAGAGAATATAATAAAGAAGACGGCAAGCATGATGAATTTCAAACACTTTATCGTTTTAAAGGCGAATTTGCAAAACTGTTTGGCCCGTATCGCCGAGGCCGAGCTTTTGACATGGTACGACTTGATAATGAAAAAGACAGCGATGATTTCCATCAGTATCACCTAAGCCTTGCTGAGAAGAAAAGATACAAGAAATAAATTTCAATATCTTTGAATAACCCCTCTGTCTGTTAATTCGATCGAGTGCGAGATTCCAGGTCCCCAGCCTCTGCTTCGGGTAAGTGACCTATCTCTGTCATAAAGATTGTGCTTCATGAACCATATCTGCTGACCGTGATAAGGTGGTTTTTCTATAAGCCCAAGAATGAGCGTGGTGAAAGCGTCAACCATATCGTCATGCTTTAGGATGCCGAAGTTGAGCAGCTGGTGTAGAATATCTTCACAACCGTGCCTCGGGAAAAGAACTTTGCCCTCATAAATCTTTGGGGCAGCGAGTTCCAATCTCGTTCTTTTGTCTTTGCCTCTAATGGGAACGCCGATTGCCTCAATACCCTTGCTATTTAGTTGCTGGGTAACATAGCCCTGAAGCATTGTGTCTTCGATATAGAATTTGTTGGCAGATCTACCCTCATGGACTTTGCAAATATCCTCGGCTCGTTCAATAATTTGGGAGAACTTCAGTCGCTCGTTGACGGGATTGGGGATGATATATATTCGTTGTTTATCACCGCTTCCGATAATCTTAGCGGTCACCAAACTGGTAAAGTCAGCCGTATCCTTCTCGCTGATTGCCAAGTCCACTCCTGTTGCAAAGCTATAGCCCTGATTTCGTAAGATTGGTGGGAGCTGATCATAGTATTGAATCCAATTTTTATCAATGACAGGTTCACGCTCATCAATTATCCGAAGCAAGTACTCTCTATACCAAGCAAAGATATTACCGACATTAAGTTTTTCCTCCTCAATTGCCTTCATATCTGGATATTTGCCTGGCCAGGCAATATTGTCGTTATCGTCAAGCAGTGGGTATTGCCTGAATATTCCTGAGCGTGTACCATCCATAATCTCTCCCTCCAACCGCTTGAGCAGCGAGTCTTCATGTAACAAATTTCCAATGATAATCTTCTTCGTCTTTTGATCTCCGAGAGGCAGTACCTCAGATGTAAACCAATTATAGGTTGCATCCCTTGATTCTTGCGTTTTTACCGAATCAGAGTTTTCAACATCATCAGCGATGATTAAATCGGGACGATATCGGCCATGTTTAATACCTCGGAAACTCTGCTCTTTTGAGAGGGCAATAATCTTGGCATTGTATTTGGGAATTACCAGACTGCAAGAATTCCACTCATCCTGTTCCTGAAAAGGGCCAAGATCACGCTTCAAAAGCTCATTTGTTTCCAGTTCTCTTTTTAAGTTTTTGAAGTGAAGCTTAGCTTGTTCGGCTGTTTGAGAAATGATAACTACAAATTTGCATTGCATTCTACCCAGAATCGCCCAGATCGGAAAACTTAAGGTCATCAGCGTTGATTTACCCGATCCTCGGAAACTGCAGATGGCTGCCAATTTAATCTTGTCATTCTCGGTAATCGCAAATGTCTCTCGATGAAAACCAGCAGTTGGATACTGAACGTAATCGGAAAAATAGGTATGGAAAAACCATATATGGCTTTTTGTAGTTAGATCTACTCTGGATGATTGGTTTTTGATTAGTTTCTTAATTTCTTTTTGATTGTTTTTTGGGCTTTTCATTGTTATCTCCTTTCTCATTAACTACTAGTGATGCTAATTTCAAAGCTTTTAAGATGCTCTTTTCCTGTTCTCTGGTTAGTTCATCTTTCTTGATTCCTAAGTTGCCACTAAGCTCTAGTTTGGATGAATATTTAGGATTATGAGTTTTCAACCAGAATATGATAGCGGTCAGATTTTTATCCTTGATAGCTGAGATAAGTTGACTCTCCGCCAGATCAGAAACAAGATAGTTGCCTTCGGAGATTGCCTTGTCGCACTCTCCGGCAAACTTCTTGTCCTGGCGACGCCAGCGATAAAATGTAGTTCTTCCGATTTCTAGCTTCTCGCAGACTATCTGAATTATTGGAGTCTTCCTCAACTGTTCAACAAAAAGCTCCTTTTGCTTAATTTGTTTGATGTCAGTCTTTGTCATCCGCACCTCCATCCCTGATCTTTTCTGCCTTTAGCCCTGTTGTTTTTGCCATTCGCTCGATAATAACTTGGCAGTATTCGGGATCCAGTTCTGTTCCATAACAGATTCTCTTTACACTCTCAGCTGCTACCATACTCGATCCTGATCCCAAGAACCCGTCGAAGATGATGTCATTGATACTCGAACTATTCAGAATTAAATTTCTCAAAAGTGGAAGCGGCTTCATCGTTGGGTGTAGTTTGGATTTATTTGGCTTGGGATAAAACAGCACTGATTTGTCCTGAGATTTTTTGAAATCATGCCGGCCAAACCAGCCAAAAGCGATCAGTTCGTGAGCTGGCAGGTAATTTAATCTACCGATTGGAGCATGGTTTTTTATCCAGACTATGAGTTGTGAGAACTTAAACCCAGCTCGAAGCATGCCATCTCTAAGTGCAAAGATCATCTTGTCGCTGTTAAAGATGTAAGCAGAGTTCTTGTCTGTCAGGTACGATTTAATATTCTCCAACCATTCTTGAGTAAAGTTGGCATAAGCTTCATCTGTCTGCTCCTGATCGTTGATAATCTCTTTGTGTTTGACCATCAGATTTTTAAAATCCTTCTTACTCTCAACAACTGCAATCCCATATGGCACATCGCAGAGCAAAAGTTTGATCTTGTCTTCACCAATTAGCCTTCTGATCAGTTTTTCGTCTCTGACGTCACCACAAGCGAGCCTATGCGAACCGATCTTAAAGATATCGCCGTATTGAATATTACTTTTCATTTTTCCCTCCATCATAAATTAATTCTGCTTTCTGCCCTGTATAAATCTCAAATCGCTTGATCGCCAAGTCGCAAAAAACTGGGTCAAGATCCAGAGTGACGCACCTGCGTTTAAGTTGCTCACAGGCAATTCCTGTTGAGAATGAACCACAAGCCAAATCCAAAACAACGTCGTTAACTTTGGTACAACGTCGCAAGGCCTTTTCATGCAAAGTTACAGGCTTTTCCGTTGGATGAGTATATTCCTGGCCTGCCAGCCTCTTTACAAGCCAGATATCGATCATGTCCAAGATGTCATCGATCTGGCGGTTTCCCGAACCAACTTCTTTGTTTAAGATCTCAGTTAAGCTTGGACATTTAGGCGAAAGATATGGCTTGCCGACTGTGCCATAAATACAGGCTTCGAAACATTTGTTAAAAGCTATCTTTGGTGTGGGATTGAGACCATTTTTAATCCATAAACAGACTCTTTTGTTCTCGATACCAAGTTCTCGGTAGAGATCCTGAGCCAAGCCGATATTGCCCTGGTCGTTATAGAAAAAGACATGACAATCGGGTTTGGCGACAGCAAGACCATTTGCAATTGTTTGCCTTAGGAAATCCCTATAATCCTTTTCGCTCATGTTGTCATCTGTTTTCCCGCCGTAATTTGATTTGCCTCCGATCCCTTTGTCATATGAAACTGACAAGTTGTATTTTGGATCTGTATAGATCATGTCGATTTTCAGATTCCCAACCAATTTCTTCACAAACTCGATGTCAGTTGAGCTTCCACAGCCAAGACGATGCTTGCCTAGCTGATAAATTTGTCCTGGTTTCGTTTTGGGTTTTACAATCTTTGATTTTTCTTTTTCAACATCGAAGTCATCATCTTCTGTCTCAAGAACATCATCGAGGAAGGTTTCTATCTCAAAATCTTTGAAACCAGCCTCTAAAATCGTGTCGAAATCAAAGTACTTACGTAACTTATCGGTGTCCCATGATCCGATCAAAATATTCATTTTCAACACAAGATCGTCTCTATCCTTCGGATCTGTGGCGTTGATTTTGACTACGGGCACCTGATCCAGCTTTAATCTCTGACATGCAACCAGCCTAAGATTCCCAGACAACACTACATCGTCCTGATCAATCAGTAACGGCATGACTATCCCATGCTTTTTAAAACTACCAATTATCTTTTCAATCTCTGGCTCGTCAAAGTTACGAGGGTTGTTAAGGTTAGACTTAAGCTTTGTGACGTCAAAGTACTCAATTCTAATTTTCTTTTCTAATTTGTTCATTTTGTCTCCTACATTAGGGTTATTAATACAAAAAATCCGCACCATGTATGTGCAGATTATCTCTGAGTTCGACCCTTCTCAAACCAAAAAACACATACATTTACCACAACCTTAAAAAGGTTGATCGATTTACGTGTTTTTGATTTTCTGGGGCTGCCGTACTCAGCAAAAACGATTTTCTATTCAATTGTGCGAACAACTAGATTTTATTCTTGCTTTATCAGTTTGTCAACTATCGGTTACTCTTTTAATAAGTGGCAAAAATGTCTATTATCAATGAGATTAGCTCAAAGTAGCCAGAAACGGGGACACCCTTTTTTAGACTGTGCCATTCTGTGCCATTTACGCTTAAATCAGCTAAGAATGATATCATTCAAAGTATGCTCGATCAAGGCCGAACGGTCTTGTTTGGGTGTCATTTTAGCCTCATTGAGATTGAAAAAGAGGCAAATATATAGTAGTATAGGTTCTAGAGCATGTAGTTGCTCCATGAAAAGAGTCTCAACTTTGTTGGGATTTTTTTCATATGCAATTGGAGGATAGGGAGTCGAACAGACTCCCGCTGTGCCCCGCATAGTGAGCATTCGGTTGCAAAGCTGTAAGATTT